>Ga0116152_10003958_pt1 | contig 11781 bp, 11 predicted proteins | sample AD_UKC119_MetaG_FD_89894 | JGI IMG/M metagenome (GOLD analysis project Ga0116152, IMG submission 89894) | Active sludge microbial communities of municipal wastewater-treating anaerobic digesters from Hong Kong - AD_UKC119_MetaG | ecosystem: Engineered > Bioreactor > Anaerobic > Digestate...
CTCTAATGGAGAGAAGAAATATAGGCATTAAAGAACGCCCTTTGATGGCTATGGAACAGACTCTGGCTGCTCAAAGATATATGGGCTTAGGCTTTAGTGTTGACTTTTTTGACCGCATCATTTCTATTTTTAAAACTGTTAAATATTATGGTGGAGAATTTTCTTTACTTTGGCATAATTCAAACTTTACACTTCCAAATTCCAAAGAAATTTACAGCCAAATATTAGCAGAATGCTCTTAATTCTAATTCTCACTAGTCCATAACTATTTATAAATATGAAAAACAAAATTCTCATTCTAGGCATCGATACATTTGAAGCTAAAAATATACCCCAAATAGAAGAAATGAATAAAAAAGGGTATAGTTATTATGTATTTACAAATGATCAGCGCAGTGTGTCAGAAAATTATTTTGGTTCACTTCATACCTTAAACACCCTTATTATCGCAAATAAAAATTTATTAACTCGGGCTATTGAATTTACAGAACTTCTCAGAAAAAATACATTTCATCATGTTGAATTATATGCAGCAGGTCGCATGACATTTTTCTATTTAACAGTATGTTGGTTATATAAAATCAAAATAATCACGGTAGAAAGAGGCGACATTGGCCACATTCAAAACCACGGATACTTAACTCGTTTGGCCATAAAAACAGCCTATAAACTCTCAAATTTGATATGGTATAAAGAGCCTTATATGGAAGAATTGATTGCAGTTCATACTTCTTCTAAGAAATTATTTTTTCTCCCTAATGCTGCCCCAAATTGTAAAGATGCCCAATCTTCTATAAAAGAAATTGATTTTTTGTGGGTAAACCGTTTTGTAAGCCAAAGAAAATCGGACTGGTTGATCAATTGCCTTAATCAAAATGAATTTAAAAACTGCCATTCATTATTTCTTGGTATTCAGGAAAATGCATCTTCAACAATATTAGATTTACAGAAAAAAGTTCAAGAAATGAACTTAAATAAAAACACTTTATTTGAGGGCTTTCTAGATCCATTACCTTATTATTTGAAGTCACGTTTTTTTCTATTACCTAGTGAAATTGTGTTTGGGAATAATTCATTACTTGAAGCTATGAGTTATGGGGTCGTGCCGATCGTATCAGAAACTGAATCAACTAAATATATAGTAAGAAATATGGAAAACGGCCTAACATTCGAGCATAATGAAGCTGCATTACATGACGTATTATTAAAAGCTTTAAATTTAGATACAGAGACTTGGCTAAAATTATCTCAAAATGCTATCCAAACGATTAAAGAAGAATACAGTCAGAATAAATGGCGCCAAGGTTGTCAAATAATGTATGAAACTCTACTAAGCTATTAATAATCGCTACAAATAATAAATTAGAGTATAGTGAGACCGTATTATACTTTTTAAGTATTTTTGAGGAAACATAATTAAATGAATACGTTGCCTGATTTTCGTTCTTGGGGAGGCGATAAAAAATTTATCCCGCTTACCAAAGAAGACTCTAAAGGATCAATAAATCCTCCAATTATACGTCATATTAATTCAATTGTGAAACAAACAGGCAAGCCTAACCACTCTATTAGAATACTCGATTTTGGCTGTGGTCGTGGCGAATTAGTATGTAAACTTAGACACTTAGGATTTGATGCATATGGTATCGACATTGATCATAGATTTATCGAAGCCGGAAAAATTCTTAATGAAGAAAGTAAAAGCCTTCCAATATTATCTACTCCAGACAAAAATGGGAAAAATTGTTTCAATAATGAATTTTTTGACATTATAATTTCCAATCAGGTATTAGAACATGTGGAAAACTTGTCCTTTATTGCGGAGGAAATGTCACGCATTCTAAAATATAATGGTTCTGTTTGTAATTTGTTTCCCGCAAAATATCGTTTTGTAGAACCACATTATAAACTTCCTTTAATACATTGGATGCCAAAAAATATTATCCGCTTATATGCAATTAAAATAATGTTACTGATGAATTTTTCCGCTCACTTATTTCCAGAATATAACTTAGATGAGAGGTCAAGAATTATTTATAAATTTTCCGTCGAGGAAACTTTTTACCGCCCTGTCTCACAAATTATTAAGGTTTTTAGATCAGCAGGAATTGAACTTGAAAGTAGAAGTGAAATGCAGCATCATTTAAAAAGCAGAAAAAAGTTTATTGGTCTTATAACTAGCATTCTTCCTATTGATAAGTTAGTGACAAATTTTAGACACGTAATTTTAACTGGAAAAAAGGTAAGAAAATAAAATATCTGTTAAGATTTTTTTACAGATTAGGTAAGATATGACTAAGTACTTGTTTCGTATGGACGATATATGTCCCAAAATGGATAAAGAAAAATTCTTAGCCTATGAGAATATTTTCAAGAAGTACACAATAAGGCCGTTACTGGGTATTGTTCCAGATAACCAAGACCCTAATCTTAACGTTAATGTAATAGATAATCATTTTTGGGATAAAATGAGAAGTCTCGTGCAAAATCACAATTGGGACATTGCTCAACATGGTTATCAACATATATACCATACTAAAGATGGCGGTATTTTAAATCTTAATTCAAATAGCGAAACTAGCGGCCTGCCATTTAGTCAACAGTTGGATTTTTTATCTTGTGGACAGAGAATCTTATCAAATGAGGGTTTATCAACAGATACCTATATGGCACCTTCGCATTCCTATGACAAAAATACATTAAAAGCACTAGTTAAACTTGGCTTCAGAAATATTTCTGATGGGTACTCTTTTTATCCTTATCAGTTTAATAATCTGAATTTTGTACCTTGCCAGATGGCTATGCCACGAAGAATGCCATTTGGAATTTATACTTTTTGTATTCATGCAAACACTTCCACTTCTGAACAAATTGAAATTTTAGAAAACTTTATCAAACAAAATAAAAAAGATATCACTTCGTTTAATATGATTTGCAAAAAAAGATACAATATCCCTTTTCAGAAACCACTTGAGAAAACTATATTGTGGACAAGAAAACTGATTAAGGCATTATAAAATTTCAATTCTCGTTCAATACATATTCAGTTAGAAAGTTTATAAAAAGAGGAAAGATAGTTGATAAATGAAATTTTTAAATATTTTCAACGTCCTGATAATGGATGGGATCCTGTACCAATTGAATATGCAGTTAAATATTCTGAAAGAAGTTGGGAAAACATTGACACAAGCATGCTAGAAAAAATTGTCGAGATTACAGGTTCGTTAAAAGATAAAACTATTTTGGATTTAGGAGGCGGACCAGGTCAATATTCTGTAGCCTTTGCACAATTAGGGGGACACGTGACATGGTTGGATGTGTCACGAAATTATTTGAATATAGCAAACGATAAAGCAATTGAGCATAATGTAGATATTAATTTTATTCTAGCCTATATGGATGACGCAGAAAGATTAATCGGAGCAAACAGCTGTGAATTTATTTTTAATCGAATTTGCTGGTATTATTGTGTAAATGATAAGAAATTTGCCTCGTCAATTGTTAATATGCTAAAAAAAGGAGGCTACGCTTACTTGGATATATTTACATATGATTTAGCAAATATTTCATTTACAAGACGTTTGTTACAGAAGTTATATTTCTTGACAAAATATAAATTTGGCCATTTGCTACCAAGACAAGGACAAATTTCAACTTTATTTAGAAAATTTGAAGATATTGAGATTGTTCCTCTAGATAGCACTGATCGCAATGAAAGATTCATAATTATTAAATACTAATTATATCTATGGACTATAGTGATAAAAAAATTACTCATATAATTACTGGTTTAAACCTTGGTGGTGCAGAACGAGCCCTGCAAAAACTCATACTAAATCAATGTCTTCCCCATAAGAATATATTAGTTATTTCCTTAACAACAACTGGAAGTATAGGAATTCAATTACAAGAAAAAGGTTTTAGAGTTATTACTTTAGATATGAAATCTTTTTTTTCTGTCCCTAATACCATTAAGAAACTAATAGAAATTCTTAAAAAAGAATCTCCGGATATAGTTCAAACTTGGTTATATCACGCTGATTTATTAGGTGGAATAGCCGCACGATTGGCTGGCATAACTAATATAATTTGGGGAATAAGAACTACTGAATTAAGGCGTGGATCATATAGTACAGCAATAATAAGAAGAATTTGCGCACTTCTCTCCAATGTTATTCCAAAGAAAATTGTTAGCGTAGCTTATTCGGCTCAGAGAAGACATATTGATCTAGGGTACAATAGCAAAAATATGATAGTCATAGGAAATGGGTTTGATACATCAATTAAAGCGTCTAATGATCGGTCTCGCAAAGAAATAAGGTCTATTCATCAAATTGATGAAAATACTATACTTATTGGGTCTGTAGGACGTTTTAATCAAGTCAAAGGTCAAGATTTATTCATCAAATCTATAAAATTTCTTGCACCGGAATATCCTAACCTTAAATATATTTTGATAGGTCGAAATAATAATAACGAAAATCAAGAATTAATGAAATGGATCAAAGAAAGTGGTTATCCAGAGAAAATAATTCTAGTCGAAGAAACTGAACATATAGAAAAGTATTATTCTGCAATGGATATATTTTGTCTCCATTCGCGTTCTGAAGGGTTTCCAAACGTGCTAGGAGAAGCCATGTTATCTGCACTACCATGCATTTCAACTAATGTCGGAGATGCAGCTCTGCTTCTTGATAATAATAAATTTATTACTAAAGGTATTTCGTCAGAAGAACTTGCTGATACAATTAATAAAATGCTTTCACTTTCTTGCTATGAACGTGCAGTCATAGGAGCAAAGTCAAGAGAAAGAATTATAAAGTACTTTGCAATGAGCAGTATTTCAGATAAATATCTTTGCCTATACAATGAGATATTATCCTGCTAAATATAATTGAATTAGGCCAGATGTACATCTATTTTTAAGTCTTTATTAGGCAAGAGATATTTTTTAGCAAATTGTCTAATTGATAAAACTAAATAAGGTACTCCAGTGATACAAATTATCCAGAAATGAGTAAGGTTATGCCTCATCCCAGTGCCGAAATTTGAAGTCCCCATGGCCCAAATTGCTGCATTAGCAAAATATATTATCAGTAAAAAGAAGATAATTTTTTTCACTTCTCCTACTGAAATAAACCATCCTTTAATTGAATAATATATCAGACAAACTCTAAATAACGCTTCCCCACTGGCATAAATATCTATCACCGCTGAAATTTTCCATGGAAACGGATATGCCAAATAATATAATAACATCGTCGAAACAGATATTAAGAGATTAAAAGGCGAGCTGGTATCTAGTTCTATTTCATAACCACTTCGAGGTTTTTTCTCTACCAGATTACCTCTATAGGTGTCAGTATATTCAGTAATGCTTTCACCTTGAACAACCCGAGTTATAAAACCCAAGTTATTTATATCGGGTAATACAATAGCTAAATAACCTAAGTTCATTATCATTAAAATAATTAAAGTAATTCTGCTTTTTGAAAATATAAATGGAGTTTTGGGTAGATTTATTGAAATAAACATAGAACAAATTAGTACAATTGCTGCAAAAGCCATTAAGCCAAAATGTAAAGTTCCCATTAAAAATGCGAATAAAGAAGAAAAAAATAAGTATCTTATTTTTTTTTCAATATGAAATTGAAGTATAAATTTGGTCATTAAAATACAATAACAAACTTGAAAAGATTCTCGAAGAGGAACAGAACCAAACAATATCATTGAAGGAAAAAAAGAATATATAAATATTATATGAGGCATAAATGCTTTTAATTTTAATTTTTCCAGCAAATATATTAAAGGAAATACTGATACAATATAAGCCAGAACGGATAGAATACACGCTAAAAATGTTGATGGTTCGAAAAGATAAAACATTAGACCCAAAAAATTTCTATAAGATTCACTTCCTAATGCAAACCTCATATTTTTAGATTTTGCAATCTGCATTCCTTCTCGTAAAAATGCTAAAGCATCACTGTCAGCTCCAATGGTAGGGCCTACAAAACCGTTATAGGCTGCTACAGCAAAATGCACAAGAAATCCTGCCCATATTATTATGTAAGTACTTTTATCTTTTCTTAATGTTGGGCTAAACCAAAGCAAAAGGCAAAGTAATATCGAGATTAAGATTGCGGAGATATCACCCATATTTAATCCAGAAAAATATTGAAATGTTGTTAATCATATTTCTATACTATATGAATAGCTAATATAATATAGAATTAATAAATAAATAACTGCATGCACAAAGAATGGTCATTTGAAATGAGTGAAATAAAGGGAACTCCATACTCGGAAAAATTAAATGAGGATGAAATTGATCTTGCTAATTTCTTGCAAATTCTTTTATCACAAAAAAGGATTGTTTCTGGATTTGTTATTGCTAGTTTTTTAATAGGTATTGTAACTGCACTTTTGTTGCCCAGATATTATGAGGTGTCAGCCACGGTCGTCCCCCATGAGCAATCTGGTAATACAAATCAAAAAATAGGCGGGCTTGCGGCACTTGCAGGAATTAATACTGGCAACGGGGGAGATGTATCGGAAACTGAGATAGGATTACTAATCTTAAATTCGCGTGAATTTTTACTGGATTTCATAAATAAAAATAATATTACGGCTGTCATGTATCCAGAAGCAGAGCAGCTTCCGCCTCCTGCCAAAATTTATGAGGATTTCTCTAATTTATTAACCATAAATGAACAAATGACATCCAGTGATATTGAAATTTTGCTGCAATGGAAAGATGCTGAACTGGCGAAACAATGGCTGACAAGTCTTTTGAATGATTTAAACCAGCTTATGAAGCAAAGGGCTCTGGATAATGGGGGCAAAAGTCTAGTATATCTCAATAAGCAGCTTAGTCAGACAAAAGATGCTGATGTCCGGCAAACTTTTGTTGCTATGATTAAGCAGGAAACGCAGAAAATGATGCTTGCCGATATTCGTGATGAATATCTTTTTGAAACCATTGATCCGCCGATGGTTCCGGCTTACCCCAGCAAACCGAACAGAAAACTGATTGTTGCTCTCAGTGTTATAGGAGGGTTTATTATTGGTATTTTGGCGGCTATGATAGTTGTTGCACGAAAACAACGACGTTAAATAATGAAACGCCTTCCGAAACTTATTTATTGTGTCTTTCCTATTAATTTTTTTATATCTCACCGTCTTCCAATTGCTAGGGAGGCAATTAAGAAAGGTTATGAGGTTCATTTGATTTCAACCAAGGGAGAAGGAGAAGAAATACTTACAAAAGAAGGTATTTTTTTTCACCCCGTTCAAATTACCAGAAGTAGAAAAAATCCAATTCAGGAAATAAAATCTATTTATCAGATTTATAAAATATATAAAAAAATAAATCCTGACATAGTTCACCATGTCACAATTAAGCCAGTTCTTTATGGAACCCTCGCAGCCCGGATGGCGGGAGTAAAAGCCGTTGTGAATGCATTTAGTGGTCTAGGTTATGTATTCACAGCAAAAGGGGTAAAAGCGGCTATATTGCGAAATGTCATTAAACTCGCATATAGGGCAATATTACGACATAATAATCTTATATCAATCATTCAGAATGAAGATGATAGGGATTATTTGATCTCTAAAACCATAATAAGGAAAAATCAAGCCAGACTTATAAAAGGATCTGGTGTTGATTTAAGTATATTCAAACCGACAGTTGAACCATCAGGAATACCTGTTGTCATATTGCCAGCAAGATTACTGAAAGATAAGGGAGTAATCGAATTTGTTGAAGCAGCAAAGCAGCTAAGGAGGTTGAACTTTAAGGTGCGAATGGTGCTTGTTGGTGATGTGGATATGGGCAATCCTTCATCGGTTTCAGTTGGAGAAATTAAGGAATGGGTAGATGATGGTTATGTCGAGCATTGGGGATTTAAAAATAATATGGCTAAGACTTTATCTGAAGCCAATATAGTTTGCTTGCCATCTTACCGAGAAGGTATGCCAAAGTCACTTATAGAAGCAACGGCTTCATCTCGGGTGATTATAACGACTGATGTACCAGGCTGCCGGGAGATGATTGATAAAAACAATCCAAATGGCATTTTGATTCCAGCAGGGTCTTCTATTGCATTGTCTGACGCTATAATTGATATACTTTCTGATAAGAAAAAAAGACAAATTATGGCATTTAATGGCCGTAAAATGGCTGAGAAAGAGTTTTCAATTAATCAGGTTGTAAAGTCAACACTAAAAATTTATGAGGATTTGCTGAATTAAAAACCTATTTCCCAAATGATTCCACCTTCTAAATTGACTTTATTCTCATTTGGTGTGTTAATATAATTATCCATTATATTTCCATTTAATCTTATAATTCCAAATTGAGTTTCGGTTTTTATGTCCAGAGCTAAACTGTTAATTCTTTCACGTGAAATGCTTAAATGGTTCTTATTATTGTTTTCACTGTTGATCAAAATATTCTGATATTTAACACTATATTCCCAGCCGTTACTTTTCACTAGCGTAGCATTTAATGTTGCGTATTGGCTGTTTGAATCTAATGCGTGACCTATAACACGATCATAATAACGATACCCACTTTTATAAATAAAATGATTATACATCACCCCTTTGCGCTGTTCACCGAAAAACCATACTAATGAACCAGTTGTATCTGAATATTCTACAGTTAAACGATATTGATCGCCATTTTCGTTAACCGGCCCGTATAATGATGCGCCGATTAATCTGGAATATGTATATGGTGCCACAACTACAATATCTTCTGCAGTGCCTTCAGCATAAATCTTTAAATTGGTATTTTCTTTCACATTAAAACTATATGATAAATCAAGCATAGCTAGTTGATTGCCTGGCTGTTCTGCAACAGGGCCTCTGTTATCCAGGTCACCTATTGCGACTAGGCCGTTAATCCACTGTTTGCTTCCGCAAGGACGGTTCTGACCACAAAGCATTAAAGTTCTTGCCAGTCCCACTTCAAAATTTCTAACTGGCTCAAATGCCAGTTTCATTCCTACAAAAATTGGTTCAGGTATAACCCTGTTTTTATCCATTTTGCTGATAAAAATCTCACCGCTCCAAGGTCCCATCCAGCTGAGCCATTTTGTTTTAAACGGTTTGGGTTCGACGCGCCTTATGCCTATTGAAGGCATCGGGCGGGCATTGGTACTTAAAAGCGTTGTCGTCTCCTTTCCCGGACCCCACCAGCGTTCAACAGAACCCGCATAAACGGACCAATTTCCAAAATCATGGTTTAAATAAGAGCCATCAAGATTAAAGTCGTCATTGTCGTTGTAATGGGCACTTAAATTAATTGATGAATCTGAAAAATTAAATTCAAGATTGGATTCGATTTCAGCTTTGCCACGACCAGAATCTTCAAAACCTCTGAAATAATCAACTTTATTAGTGTAATATGCTTTTGCTTTTACATTAATTTTTTTGGGTATTTTCTCTTCTACACGATTTAGGGCAGCCTTTACATATGCAGGGAGGTTCATCTCATCCGCTTTATGTAAATCCCTTGTAATTTGCTTCCAAGGAATGGGCCAATTATTAACGGGGCCGGAAATTAATCCGTAATTTGCCAATATTTCTACGTCTGAACGTAGCGAACTATCACCAGGATTTGCCCAAGGCGAGGCTTGTACTGAGGTGATATAAAAGAATGGTATAAAACACAGAGATAGAATGGGGGTTTTATTTTTTTTCATAGAATCCATAGAACTGTATTTCATTAGTGAATACTGGCTTATAAATGATTAATAATTGAAACTTCACTAAATTGCTATGGGAAATATTCTTATTTCACTTAAACTTATCAATGTCATTCCTGCCACTCAAATTTTTTTCTTCTATAAATTTATCTTCCACCTCTCCCGGCAGTCTTTCCTTTATATGAGGATCAAGTTCAAGTCCCCAGCTGTTTATCATACAGCCTAAAATGATATACATGCCGTGGATAGCGATAATGTCCATAATTTGTTTCGGGTTATATTGGTCGTTAAGCGCGGAAAGTGTTTCCTGAGAAAGCGCGTGATTTTTAATAAGCTCATCAACAGCGCTTAGTAATATGGCCTCAGAAGGCTCCCAGTCTTTAACGGTTTCTTTTTTGACGCGGTTTATTTCATCCATACTAAGGCCACAGGAAAGAGACCGTTCAACATGGGATGCCCATTCGTACCAGGATTTCATATGAACGGCCACGCGTAAGATGACCAGTTCCCCTTTTCTTCTGCCAAGAGAGCCGCCATTTACCGAATGGTTTCTGAAATTCCACCAGGCTTTTAAAAGCTCTGGATTATGGGCCATCAGGCTATGAACATTAAGCGGCCTGCCGTTCATGTCATCAATAATATTAGAGAGGGAAGGATCCCAATCGGCTAAGGCCAGGGGGTCTAGTTTTATGTCGCTTGTCATCGGTATATTCCCAAAAATCAATTACAGGCTGGATGCTTCGTAGACTTAAGGGTATATTTTATATTTAAGTCAATCAACAAGGGAATAGAATAAGATGTTACTTGATAATTTACCCTCCAGTCTGGTTGCAGAACTATCAAACCAAATTCTTCACATAAAAATAAGCAGGGTGGAAAAGATGAATTCATTGTCTTTTGAAATGTACCGTGCGCTTACAAAAATGCTAAATGATGTTGAACAGAATGATGATGTTAAACTGGTCCTTATATCGGGTGAAAAAGAATGTTTTTCCGCCGGAAATGACATTGATGATTTTATTGAGCTGCAGCAAAATCAATCCTTCAGCCGAAATCATGTAGCATCAGCATTCATTGATACACTGATCCATTTTCCAAAACCAATTATCGCTGCGGTGGAGGGCGTCGCTGTCGGCATAGGCACAACAATGCTGCTCCATTGTGATCTTGTCTATGCATCACCGGAAGCCAGTTTTTCAATGCCTTTTGTAAAACTGGGCCTTAGCCCGGAAGCGGCAGCCAGCTATATCATGCCTCAATTGATGGGTAGGGCAAGGGCTGCTGAATGGCTCCTGTTGGGCGAAACCATTACAGCAGAGCAGGCATTAAAAGACGGGCTGCTGACAGCAGTCATTGAAAACCCGCTTGAAATGGCCTTTCAAAGTGCGAGAGCTATCACCGCCATGTCAACGCAGGCCGTATTGGCAACAAAGAAACTTATGAGCCATGACAGTAAAAAGCGTATGAAGACATTCGATCGGGAAATGGTTGAGTTCTTAAAATGTTTTACATCTGAGCCAGTCAAAATCGCATTTGAGGCTTTTGTGGCAAAAAGAGCGTCCCATAAAAATGAGTAAATTTTATCCGCATCTTATGGAACCTCTAGATTTGGGGTTTTGTCAGCTTAAAAACCGTATCCTTATGGGGTCAATGCATACAGGTCTGGAAGAGGTTCCTGGTGGGTTTGAGCGTATGGCCGCATTTTATGCCGAGAGGGCCAGAGGCGGTGTAGGGCTGATTGTGACGGGGGGTATTTCGCCTAATGCTGAAGGGGCGGTTTTTGCCGGCGCCGGGCAAATGGCAAGTGAAAAAGATGTTAATAACCACAGTACCGTGACCGAAGCCGTTCATAAAGCAGGCGGCAAAATATGTATGCAGATCCTGCATTCGGGACGATATGCCGCGCATCCGAATTCGGTGGCACCATCCGCCATTCAGGCACCGATCAATCCGTTTAAGCCACATGAAGTATCCGAAGAGGAAATTGAAAAATCCATAGATGATTTTGCAAGATGTGCCGAACTGGCAAAAAAAGCGGGCTATGACGGTGTTGAGATTATGGGTTCAG
>Ga0116152_10003960_pt1 | contig 11779 bp, 11 predicted proteins | sample AD_UKC119_MetaG_FD_89894 | JGI IMG/M metagenome (GOLD analysis project Ga0116152, IMG submission 89894) | Active sludge microbial communities of municipal wastewater-treating anaerobic digesters from Hong Kong - AD_UKC119_MetaG | ecosystem: Engineered > Bioreactor > Anaerobic > Digestate...
GGCCGTAATCGGTGGCGCGGCGCCGGCGGCCAGGGGCAGCGCCAGCAGCGCGGCGGCGATGTTGCGCGTGAGGGAATGGGCAGCGTTCATCGACAGGTGTCTCCGACGCAAAAGGCCGCTTCCGGGGTGCGCGGGCGATCCGGACGACACCAATAGACACGCTGTGCCCAAGGGACGGTGAGATCGCGCTCGGGGTCGCGGCAGCCCACGTCAGCCGGGGCGTTGGGGGCGACCGGGACGGTTTGGCAGCCGCCGAGTCCGAAAAGGCCGAGGAGGAGCGGGACAACGCATCGTTTCATCGCGCAGGTTCCTGTTCGACGACCTCGCCCAGCGACGCGGGCCGATACGGCGGGCGGCGCTCGAAACTGACCAACCGGTTGACCGGATCGACCACCAATTGCCAGGCCGGACCGGCGAGGCGTTCCAGGGCGATCCCCAGTTCGACCGGGCCGACGTCCCGCAGCGCTTCGGGATACGGCTGGACGTACAGCCGCCCGATCGCGGGATCGGCAGCCCGGGGCTCGGCCAGCCGATAGCCGGTGCCGGTCAGGAGTTCATACAGCCCTTGACCCACCGTGGGGCCTTGGACGGCGCGATAGACCGTCTGGGCCAGATCCGTGGCTACGGGCGCTTCGTCAATCAGGGCGTAGCCGTTATGGAGCGTCTGGGCGCACGTCAGGGTCGGTATCGCCCAGAAACCGATTATTCTGATCATCTCAGTCTCCAATTTTTTTTATTTATATATTTAAAATATTAAAAAATCAATATAGAAAATAAAAAAATTAAAAATTTAATTATAAATTATTTTTTAATAAAAATTTTAAGCACAATCAATTACTTTCGGTGCCTGTATGAAGCCAAGCCTGGGCGTCGGGCAATCGTTAGGGAGTCGAAAAGCAGGTGCAGCGCATCGGCCGGCAACCCAGCCATACGAATCCACGCGGCGCGGCCCATGACGATGCTTCAATCCTGACTCGCGTCGTCTCGATTTCGGTTGAAATATATATTTATTTTTAAAAACAAAAATTTGTTCTTGTTTAGAAATTTTTTGTTTTTTTTGCCATACTATTACGATTATTGGCTATGCAAACTTGTCCTTTTAATGCCCCATTTAGCCAACCTCAGCCAGTTGCTTCTGGCCAGCCTCGACGATGTCGAGCGTGTCTCCGCTTTACTCAACACCGTGATGCAACAAGCCATGCATCCAGTCTTTGAGTTGTCGCTCGATGGGGTCATCTGGTATCTCAACGCTCAAGCGGCAGAGGCTATTGGGGTCACCGCTCAACAGGCGGTGGGCACACGACTGACGACCTATGTCACCGATGGCCTCATGACCCAGCGCCATCTTGAAACCGTGTGCGAACGTCATCAGACGTGGTCCTGGCCGGATACCTGGAATCGCGATCCGCATCCCGTGCCCTGCCTGCTGACCGGGTTTGCCATCCCGCGCACGCTCAGCAATGAGCGACCGCGCATCATCCTCTGGGCGGATCCGACCGACGCCGATGCTGGGGATCGCGCCCCTCCCCGAGAGACCTTACTCCCGGATAACAGTCGAGTCCTGGGCAAACATCTCGATCCGTTGCGAAGGAAACTCAATCAGGGCACCAACCGAATTTGCGAGATGCTGGGGATTGCTACCATGACTTGGTATGCTTGGCGGCGTCAGCCGGAAACGCCCATTCCAAGTCGCACGGTCGAGCTGCATTTGCGTCTGCTGGACGCGATGCCGGAACTGGTGCGCAGTATTGCGCACCCCTTGGATGTCCAGGAGATGCTGCGGTCGCAGCGCGGCATTGAGATCCGCCATACCGATTTGGCCTTGCTGATGGGAATCGAACGCGCCGCGGGGTATGCGTGGTCTCATGGACGGCAGGCCAACAACCAGGTGCAGTCGTTGTCCGAGACGCTGTTGAAGATGCTCGCCGAGAAACCGCGAGCGGCGTGGGATCAGTATCTGGACCTCGTCAATCGTCAGGCCCGGATTGAAAATACGGATCTCTGGTCCAAATGCTCTTGGATGACCCCAGAAAATGATGGCGTTGAGAATCCAGACCGGACGAAGCCCGTCGTTTCCCCCGCTTCGGATGCTCAGCCCGCAGAGCCTGTAAAAAGGCCGCGCGGGCGGCCCCGGTTGGACCGTAAATCGCTGTAACGCTTAAGAGGTTGGATCTTGCTTCTGGGGATAACGTCGTCTTTTGCGGTATAAGACCTTTGGCGGCGGTCGTTTGCCCTGTTTCGCTGCCTCACGCACCTGCTCCGCGGCGGCTTTCTGCTCTAGGTTCCGTAGCCGATTGCGTTCATTCTCCTCGCGCCGGCGTTGCTTCTCCGCCGCTCGCCGCTCCCGCTCGGCGATCCGTTTGGCCTTGGCGCGCTGCAATTGCTTCTCTAGCGCCTGATGCTGCCGATGGCGGTGGGATGCTTCCTGTTGACGCCGCTGGTGCTCATCCAGGAGGCGCCTCGCCTCACTCCGGGCCAGAGCATCCACCTCGCCGACCGGATGGCCGTCCAGGTCGTAGCGGCGTCCGTCGCGGCGGTGGATGAGCGCCAACAAATAGCCCGCCCGTCCCGTGTGGTTGGCGAGCACGCGCCGCAACAGGTCCGGATCCACCGGCTCACCCTGTTGAAGCAACCGCTCGCGGATGTCCGCGTCGATATCGAGCTTGAGCGGGAGGAGGTCGTCGTAGTTTTTTGGGAATGCCCGTGGAAAACGCTCCATCAACCGGCGATGGAGGGCCTGGATGCTTTTCTTTTCCTGAGACATGAATCCGCTTTACACAACTCATTGTTTTATTGAACTATTTAACAATTACAATACCATATTATTGTAATTGTATCTGCTATGATGCACACTTCGATGCTCGGATAGGATCGATGGAAGGAGTCGAAAATGTACCTATTGTGTAAGACATTCATCGCCTTTTTGTGTCTTTTTTTCAGTATCCCCAGCGTTGCTGGCGCGCCTCAAGAAATCACCGCGTTCGGCAGCAATCCCGGTCAGCTGCGCATGTGGATTTATATTCCAGATGGCCTACGTGACCCGGCTCCCCTCGTGGTGGTATTACATGGCTGCGCCCAAACCGCGGCTCCGTTTGCCGAAGCCAGTGGTTGGATCCAGTATGCAGAGCAACAGGGGGTTGCGCTATTACTACCGGAACAACAAGCGGCGAACAACCCGGGGTTATGTTTTAACTGGTTTGAACCCGACGATACCCAACGCGACAAAGGAGAAGCGCTTTCCATTCGACAAATGATCGATCGTGTCCAGGCCGATTATGCCATTGACCGGAAAATTTATGGCGTGGGCTTATCGGCGGGGGGCGCGATGATGGCCGCGCTCTTGGCTTCATATCCAGATTTGTTCGCAGGAGGCGCTATTATTGCTGGTATTCCCTATGGTTGCGCAAAGGATTTAAAAAGCGGACTCCGTTGTATGAAAACCGGCCGTGATTTAAAACCCAAACAATGGGCTCAATTAGTCCAACGTGCCCACCGAAAACAGGCTTCAGCGGTCCGGTGCAAGTCTCTCGTTTCCATTTGGCAAGGCGACGCCGATCCCATTGTCAATCCGAACAATGCCCAGGAATTGTTAGAACAGTGGACCGCCGTCGCCGGAATCGATGCCCACCCCGATAAACAGGAAATCCAACAGGGCTATCAGCGTCAGGTCTATCAGGACGCGCAGGGAGAAAATTGGGTGGAAACCTACACGTTGTCCGGCGTCGGCCATGGCGCCCCTATTGCCCTGCCGGACGATGCCGGAAAATCATGCGGATACCCCACCGATTTTGTATTACCGGTCGGGATTTGCGCCCCCGATGCGATTGGGCGGTTTTTTGGTTTGAGCCGTACCCCCTAAGCGGCGATTCGACGCTCGATCGCTGGACGCCAGTTGCTTATCCACATTGCGGAGGCGACTTCAAAGAAGCCGTCCTGGCGGACGGCCCGCTATCCCTCTCTCGCGGAGGAATTGATGACTCGCTGCATCGCTCACTTAACCCGCCCGCGCTTGCGAATACGATCGTCGTGCCTCGCAATCTCCCTAATCCTCGGGTGCAACGGCGGATTCGCGGAGCCTTCTGGAGAAGAGGTGATGGAAGATCAATTTTTTAAAGATTTTCCAATCGTCATTTCTCCCACCCATTTGGTGCAACCGCTCGCCGATTCACCCGTGGCGGTGACAGTGATTGATCGGGAACTCATCGATGCCATGGGCGTCCGTCAGATTCCCGATTTATTACGACGCGTGGTCGGCTACGTCGTCGCGTATGAAAGAAACCTCGTCCCGGTCGTTTCCTATCATGGCCTCAATGGCGGTTATACGCACCGCATGCAGGTGTTGATCGACGGCCGTTCCGTTTACGATCCGGTGTTCGGCGGCGTCCATTGGGCCACGCTCCCGCTGGTAATTGAAGACATTGAGCGGATCGAAGTCGTGCGCGGTCCCAATGCCGCCACCGACGGCGCTAATGCTTTTCTCTCGACGATCAGCATCATTACGCGGCAAGCCGCTGAAGATCGCGGAACCACGCTGCAAACCCGGATCGGCAACAATGGCATCCGTGATCTCTACATCCGCCAAGGCCAGACCAGCAATCCGTTGGACTATCGATTATCCGCGGCTTTCCAGGAAGACCAGGGCGTAAAAAACCGGTATGACAGCCAACAAACCTATTATCTGGCCGGTCGGCTGGAGTCGCGCCCTTCTGCTAACACGCAAGTTTCTGCCCAGATAGGTTACAAAAGTGGTGATTTCCAGTATGGGTTTGAGGATCCTACGACCGCGCCTTCATTCGGTCTATGTTTTTCGCCGCATACCCGCCCCATCCATGACGGCTACGCACAGCTGCGCTGGGAGCATAACCCCAACGCCACCGAACAGACCGTATTTCAAACCTATTTCTCCGAACTAAAGGCAAAGACCGCCTACCAACAGCCTACCGTATGCGGTGGACTCTGGGATGAGCGGACTTATTTAGTCCGCCGTTATGATGCGGATGTACGACGGCGTTGGACTCCTTTTGAAAATGCGCGCCTCGTGGTCGGCGCCGGCGCTCGCCTGGACCAGGTCGAAGCTTTCGATCAGGTGGACGGATTTCCCGGCTCACCTTGGCGCAACAATGTAGAAAACCAGCATCAACGCATCTTCGGTAATTTGGAATATCGGTTTGCAAAAGAATGGTTGTTGAACATGGGCGGTTTGCTTGAGCGCCATAGCTTAATGGATGGTGAAGTTTTCTTTTCCCCTCGGATTGCTCTCAATTATCATTTGACGGACGCTCAAACCTTGCGATTCGGTTGGTCACGGGCAGTTCGCATACCCAGTTTCCTCGAAGAAACCTGGAACAACGATCTTTGGGCGCAAAAAGGCGGTCTCGCCGCAGAGACCATCGAGAGCCGAGAAATTGGCTACCTGGGGCAGTTTCCCGATTGGGGGTTGCGTCTTGATCTGCGCATTTTCCGGAATCGCACGCGTGATCTGCTCAATATCGTATTCGACCAGTCTCCATTGCAGACGCTAAACGGAGGTTACGCGACCATTACCGGTTTTGAGGCGCAGACGCAGTGGGACATCACCTCGACCACCACGCTCCGTTTTGCTTACGCGTTCACCACCATCGATAGCGACAATCCTTTTAATATCCACTATACGAACAGCACCCCCCGTCATATCAGCGATCTTTTTCTCAGGCATCAGCTTAGAGACGATCTCATGGCTTCGCTGGGATTCAATTATGTCAGCAACATGGAGTGGCTTGAAGGTGGAACGCCCGTTTCTTCAGCGCGCTATCTCGATTTTCACCTTGCCCGGAAACTGAAGCTGCCACGTTCAACCGGCACGATAGCCTTCACCGCTCAAAATCTGCTCGGGGATCAAGCCAGTTATCTTGACACCAACATCGTGGGTCGTCAGTTCTTTTTGACCCTAAAGTTTGATCTTGACTAAGGTGCTGAATTTTAATATTAATCAATTTAAGTATGCTGCAACATTAGTATTGTTAAGCTTCGTATTGGCCGCTACCTCCACTGCTTTCGGTCGTCCTCCGCTACAGATCGTTGTTCTTTTAACCCAGCACAACGAGGCGTATCAGTCGTTTGTTGATGCGTTGCAAACACAACTACGGAGGATATTGGGCGATCAAGCGCAGATCCAGGTCCAATCCGGAGAGACCCCGGCGGAGGACGCGGCGACGCTCCTTGTCGCCGTGGGATGGCCCGCCGCCCAGCGGGTTCTGCAGCGCGATCCGTCGATCCCCGTCATTGCGACGTTTTTCTCGCAATATTCAATTACAGCAGACCTGACGCGCTATGAACCGCAACGGCTTGCCCCCCTCACGGTGCTTTATCTCGATCAGCCGGTCGAACGCTACCTCCGGCTGATTCGCGCCGCGTTGCCGCACGCCACGCGCGTGGGCGTTCTCTACGGCCCGAGCTCGCGCAAGCAATCGACGGCCCTACGCGCGGCTGCCCAACGAGACCGCTTTACGCTCAAGGAAGTCGAGCTTACGGCGCAAGACAACGTGGTTCGCGTCTTGGACTCGCTGCTGGCCATGATTGACGTTCTTCTGGTGCTCCCGGACCCCGAGGTCTCCAGCGATAAGAATGTTTATCCCTTGCTGCTTTCCAGCTATCGCCGAGGCATCCCCGTGATTGGCTTCTCAAAAGCCTATGTGCACGCGGGAGCGCTCGCGGCGGTTTACGCCACGCCCCAGCAACTGGGTCAGCAAACCGCAACGATGATTATCCATTTTCTACAATCCAATCCGCGCCACTTTCCACCGCCGCAACCCCCCGTCGATTTTCAGATCAGCGTCAATCCATCCGTAGCGCGCTCTCTCGGTTTAACGATGCCGGATGAGCAGGCGCTGTATCAACATGTGCGCGCGTTTGAGGCCGTTTCGCGATGACGTTGAATATTCGCCGGGTCGTCCTCCTCCTCGCACTGCTCCCGGCCACGCTGCTTTCAACCAGTTTGATTCTCTATTTCGCGTACATCCGTATTCAGGATATGGAAAGGAATTTATGGGTGCGCGGCGAGGCGATCGTGGCTCATCTCGCGCCCGCCAGCGCCTACGGGGTTTACGCCGGCAATCGCCTGCTGCTGGAACCGCTGGTCAACACCCTGCTGCGAACAGCCGATCTCACACAGGTGGTGATTCTGGACCAAGCAGGAACGGTCCTGATCGATCGGCACGCTCCATCGAAACCCCAGGAGCTGGAGAACGTCCTTTGGTTTGAAGCGCCGATCCACCACCTCTTGATCGCCGTGGATGATTTCAATGCCGCCGATTTCCAACCACAGCCGGCGGTTAATCCGGGTCCCGTGATCGGTCGCGTCCGGGTGGCCCTTTCGCGCGAGTCCACGCTCCAGCGCCAGCGGACCGTCGTGTGGACTGGAATCCTGACTTTGCTGGTCTGTTTGTCCTTGGTGACCGGGGTCGGGATCTATGTCGGGAGCCTAATCTATCGACCCATCCAAAGGTTAAGCGCGGCTTTCCACGCACTGAGCCAGGGCCACTGGGCGTTTCACCGGCCCGAACCGGCGGCGTCGCCTTTCCAGTTCCGGGAATTGGAGGTGTTGGAGGAGGGCCTCCAAAGCGCAGCGGACCGGCTCAACCAAGCACGCCTACGTTTGGAAGACCAAGTTCAGGATGCGACCGAAGAATTGCGCTGCACGTTGCAGGCGCTGGAGCGCAAAAACGCCGAACTGGAACAAGCGCACCAAGAGGCGTTGGAAGCGAACGAAGCCAAGTCGCGCTTTCTTTCCAGTATGAGCCATGACATCCGCACCCCGCTCCACGGCGTGATCGCCAGCGCCGACCTCTTGCTCAGGACACGACGGCTCCATCGTGCACAACGTCACCACATCCAGACCATCCATCAATCCGCCACCATCCTCCTAAATCTGGTCAACAACATTCTCGATGCATCCAAAATCGAAGCCACCGGTGAGATCACGCTTCGACGCGTGGTTTTTGATCTCACCGCGCTCCTACGCCAGATGAAATCTGTGTTTGCCCCAGAGGCAAAGGCGAAGTCCGTGAACTTCATGTTGCAGATCGATTCTCATGCGCCCCGCTGGGTCTGCGGGGATCCGACGCGGCTGGGTCAAATTCTCCTGAATCTGATCAGCAATGCCATCAAGTTTACCGAGCGCGGTTCGGTCACCATCGCGACGCGCAGCATCGCGGACATTCCCATCACGAGTAAAAGCCATTGGACTCAAGTGCGCTTTGAAGTGACCGATACCGGACTGGGTCTCGACGCGACCATCAGCGCACATCTGTTTGAGCGATTTTCACAACATCACACGGCCAGTCGGCATTCCGGGGGATCTGGACTTGGACTTTCCATCGCCAAACAGCTCGTGGAACGCATGAGCGGCAAGATCGGCGTCGAGAGTACGCCCTACAGGGGTAGCTGCTTTTGGTTCGAAGTGCCGTTACTGCGCGCAACGGAGCCGCACACGATCACGGAGCGGTCAGCGCTCCTATCTCCACCGACAGGACGCCCGTCAGTCCGGCGTCCTTTACGCATCCTGGTGGCCGAAGATCACCGCATTAGCCGGCAAGTCATTCGGGATATTCTCCGCAGCGCCGGTCATCGCGTGTATCTCGTCGCCGACGGCCAGGCGGCATTCGACGCGCTCCTGGGTTCGACCGTTTTCGATCTCGCGATTTTGGATTTGCAGATGCCCCGGTTGTACGGGCATGAAGTCATTGCCCGTTACCGCCAGAGGGCACCCGACTCGTCCCTCCCCACCATCCTGCTGACCGCAGACGTGACGAAAGAGGCGCGCGCGGCCGCCAACACGGTCGGCGTCAATCGGTTTCTGACCAAGCCGGTGACGGTCGATGGACTGCTGGATGCCATCGAGGCGGTGGTTGAAAACGGCGGTGACTCCGCCCCTACCGCGCCGCCATCCGCACAGGCCTCGGCGCACGCGGCGCGTGCATGCCCGGTGCTGCAACCGGATCGACTGAGCCACCTGGCTCGAATAACCCGACTGGACCTATCGCGAATCATCGATGCGTTCAAGAACGATTCTGAACAGGACCTGAAGCAGCTAGACGTGTTAGCCGAATCCAAGGATTGGGAAAGAATTCAGGCCATCGCGCATCATGTAAAAGGGGGAGCCGCCGAGATTGGTGCAGACCAATTGGCTGATCAGTGCCGGGCGATTGGTGACGCGGTCCAACGCGCTGATTTTGTTGCTCTGCAAAAGGGCATCCAACAGGCGCGCGTTGCATGGGCGGACGTCGTCGAGCAACTGAAGACGTACTCGGCCCCCGAATGCGTTAGCCCGCGGGAGGAAGGGGGAGATTGAACCACTCGGCAATCGAATCCCCCGCCTTGTTCGCTTTTCTTGCAGTCCCCACCGGCTTCTTCTCCACCCCAATCAAATCGTGGAATTCTTTGAGCACTTCACTGGCGATCACTGCAAGTCGTTGCCGGTGCGCCGTGGCAAATGACACCAGCTTCTGATAAGCCGCTTCTTCCGAGAGCTGCTGATGGGCCATTAAAATCCCGACCGCTTTACAGACGGTTTGGGTTTCCCGTAGCGCATTTCGCAAGTGGAGGTTTTCCCACCCGCGACGCAGCGCGATATGTATATATCGCATGACATCTTCAATAACGATGGGTTTAACCAAATACCCCAGCGCGCCGAGATCCGTACATTTCTTGACCTGCTCATATTCTGCATCCATGGTCAGCACCAGATACGGGATGCGCTGATGGAAAAGACGGGCGATTTCCACGCCAGGCATATCGGGCAAGTGCAGATCCAGAATCGCCAAATCGGGCATCCACCTCTCGGCGAGCATCAGACCCGTCATGCCATCCGCCGCTTCGATAACGTCATAATCCGCATTCCGCAACGCCGCGGCGAGGACGATCCGGACCGTCTCGCTATCTTCTATAATTAAAATTTTGGCATTTTTCCGTTGCTTGTGCATTGGACACCCTCCCCACCCGATCCGGTGGGATCTCTTACGAAAACGCCCGATAACCCGCAACCCTATCAGTATTTCAGGGTTCTTCAAGAGTTTCTGTGGAATAGGGGCGTCTGGGCTCAACCAGCCAAGCGGGCGTCGCCTCTTTTCATATCAACACCTTAGAATCGCCAGCCGCCCATGAATTGGCGGGATCAACAAGACTCTTGAAGTGTTCAAAATATTTACCTAAACTAAAAATAGGTGCGTCAAATTCCTATTTACCACAAAGCGGTCAAGGAATCATAAAAATTGGCGCACGAGCCCCACCACAAAGCGGTGACCGGCTCAATCCAGTCCACAACATTTTTTGCCCGGCATTGCGGGGGTTGGGGTTGGTTTGTCCGAATCGAATGGTGAGGCTCAGCACAATGATCGCAATACTCGACAAAAAACGTGGTGGCAGCGCTGGCACTGGCGCAAGAAGCGGTTCTGTGAGATGTATTTTCATCCCACAGAACCTGACCGATACCGACCTAAACACAGGAGGTCAGCATGGCTAGCATGGTATCCCTACTCCCTCGGTTGTTCCCCCCGACTCGCATTACAAGATCTCTCCTGGAAAAAGGATTGGATACCGCCTTTAATTGCTGGGAGCGCCAGCGATGAGCGGGTCTAAACAGCGATACCATCCGCGCCGGGTTGCTTATGAGCTGTGGTGCCTGCAGGAAGAGCGCCGGGATGCGCGCGTACCCGTTGGCGGCTTGGGATCGCTGATCCTGGAACTCCGCCGGCGTCATCCTCGTCTTGAGGAATCGGTTGTCGATCAAGCGGTTGATATTTTCCTGAATCAGCAGATTGAGGAAAGTAGAGCGCAAATCATCCGACACCGCGAGTGGATTTTAAGCGGTAATCTATCCCTTCCCAGCGCGCGATCAAGCGCCGATGGATCACCGAACCCCAAAGCGCGGTTAACCAATGTCACTCATTTGGAGCATTTCCATGAGCTAAAAAACTACCCTTCCTAAAAACACAAAGCCCCCGAGCGATAAAGCTCGGGGGCGGAACGTGGGATCCTGAAAGCATCGCCGCCTATCGATCCGCTAAGGACGACGATCAGAGACGTAAGATACCTCTGATTATAGCGATCAGGCTGTAGCTTTCAAGACCCCTTTCTGTAGTGTTTTGCCTTTGAAAAAGGGAAATCCATGAAAGCACAGACTTTACAGCCGCTTACTCGGCCCCGCCGGGACGCTGCTATCGCGTTCCCACCTTCTCTTTGCCCTTCCACCCGATGGCTCTGGATCGCGCCAAAGCGAACGCTGCCGGAACAGGGCGCGAGCGCATGCTGTTCATTCATGGAGGGGCGGCCATGAGCACCAATCCTCCAAGCTTTAAATCCTGTTGGCAACGAGCCATTGGAGAGAGTGATTTACCGCCTACTACACGACTGGTTCTACTGACACTTAGCATTCACTTCATGAATGAGGAGGGTGGCCACTGTTTTCCATCCATTGAAGACATCATGCGGGTAACCGGGCTTACCAAAAAGTATGTGGTTCGCCACCTCTCCCTTGCGGCTGAGAAGGGATGGTTGGAACGCTGGCACTTTGGAAAGGGCAGGGCAAACCGGCGTCGGAACTATCAGGCCACGATTCCGCCTTCTGGAATCGTGGAAAACCGCCCTGATGATGTGTCGGAGATTCTCCGAGAACCCACCCCTGAGATAGTTTCCCTAGGAAACCATCAACCCTCTGAGATAGTTTCCCTAGGAAACCATCAACCCTCTGAGATAGTTTCCCTAGGAAACCATCAACCCTCTGAGATAGTTTCCCTAGGAAACC
>Ga0116152_10003962_pt1 | contig 11772 bp, 12 predicted proteins | sample AD_UKC119_MetaG_FD_89894 | JGI IMG/M metagenome (GOLD analysis project Ga0116152, IMG submission 89894) | Active sludge microbial communities of municipal wastewater-treating anaerobic digesters from Hong Kong - AD_UKC119_MetaG | ecosystem: Engineered > Bioreactor > Anaerobic > Digestate...
CATGTCGAATCACTTGTTATCGACGGAATGTACCGGCATGAAAACGCCGTTGACATAGATTCATTGCGCGTTGAGGCGGATGCTTTTGTCGGTAGCCTTTCGTTGAACAACGTTATTTATTCCGCGGGAGAAGGCAAGGCTCCGTTCCTGATAAACTACGGCACGATCGGCAAAAAGACGTATGCAAACGTCAACATGCTCGACGGCGCGTCGTTTGAATGAAACTAAGGTAATTCTATACGAACAGCAGAGCCGCGAGCTCTGCTGTTTTTATGTTACTGCCTTTTCGGAGCGGTCAAGAAAGCACGATTTCTATGAGCACCGGGTTGTGATCTGAATATGAGAAGTCCGCGTCGATCGTTTCAACTGAAATAAGCTCAACATCTGGCGACAGGATGAATCCGTCGATTACGTAATACTGTGTCAACGGGTCATCCGGGTCGTACGGCTGATTGAGCAAGCGGCAGGTCGGCAGCATATCGTCGTACGCGAAGCACCAGCCTTCGGCAAGCGAAGAGCGATCAAGCACACCGGGCGTCCAGTATCCCGCGTTTTTGATCTGCCATGTGTCGAGCGAGCCGGGAAACGTCTGATTGAAATCACCGCCGGCGATAACGTAATTGCCGGCTTCGTGTTCCTCTTCGAGTATTTTAAGCAACATTTTTGTCTGCGCTTCCTTGCCGCCTCCGTCGTCATACGCCTCAAGATGGAGGTTGACTACGACCAGCTCCCTGTCACTGCCGCTTATAGGTATACGGCACACGAGCAGGCAGCGCTTGAGGTTTGCTGTCCTGAGCGGCCAGCTGAACGGGCAGGGCAGCGATATGCGCTGAGCTTCGCTGATCTCAAAATCGGTCAGCGTAAGTATTCCGCTGTTGACTTTTCCTATCGGCGGCAGCGGAAACGGAACAAACGGGCAGGAGTAGTTGAGCGCATAGGCGCTGCTTGTCAGCCCTAAATCGCTTTGGAGCGCCGATACTTCGTCAAAGCCGTAGCTGCGTGACGAATCGGAATCGACCTCCTGCAAAAGCAGTATGTCGGCGTCGAGCGTGGAAAGCGTCTGCTTTATTCCCGTGTAGTATTCGCTTAAGATCTCTTCGCTTTCGGGTGAGCCGTTGCCTTCGCCTCCGTCGAGGATGAAGCTTGCTCCGGCACCCAGTCCGCAGTATCCTATGTTCCATGTCACGATCCTGACTGTACCGACGCCCTGCTCTGCGGTTTCGCCGTCTGTCACGACCGAAACGCTTTCAACATCATCCGGGCGGTACTCCGTTACCGTCAGAAGAATCACGAATGCGGCGGCAAACACGACTATCGCCGACAGGATCAGCAGGATCACTTTTATGGTTTTTTTCATATGCTCATCTCCTTGGTCCGGCGTGTGAGGTCAGTGTTTACATGCTGTGCTTTGTGCGTGCTTTTTCAGCGCTTCGAATGTCTCATCGCTTATGTCGTGCTCGATCTTGCAGGCGTCTGAAACGGCAATGTCCTCCGGTACGCCGATGCTGATGAAAAGCTCTGACAGTACGGTGTGGCGTTCGTAGGTCTTTGCCGCTGCGCTGAGCCCTTTTTCGGTCAGCGTCAGCAGTCCGTCGGCATCCATTTCGAGATATCCGCCTTCTTTAAGCAGCCCGACGGCGCGCGAAACGCTTGGCTTTGAATAATTCATATATTCGGCAACGTCGAGTGAACGCACGGCGCTGCTTTTTTTTGAAAGGATGTAGACTGTTTCAAGGTACATCTCACCCGATTCCTGCAAATGCATACGATTACCCTCCGTTTACCTGATTATCTGACATCATAATATCATATAATTATTGAAAAATCAAGAGCGTTCCTCTGCGGTAAAGCCGAGATCGTCAAGCACCTGCTTTGCCTGCGTGAGCTTTGCCGCCTCCACCTCGACCGTTTTGCTGCCAAGGTCTATCGCGTGTGCGATCCCCTTTTCGGTCAGTGCCGTGTCGATGCGCTTCACGCACATTTCGCAGTGCATATCAGGTATGTTCAGCATCATTTCATCTTTCCTCATTTCATCAGTTTTTGGATCGTTTTCACCAGATCGGTGACGACTTCTTCGTCGCCGTTTTTGATGTCAGTCACAACACAGCTGCGTATGTGATTTTCGAGCAGCTCACGGTTGAAGGCGTTCAATGCCGCCTGTACTGCCGCGACCTGTGTGAGCACGTCGGTGCAGTACGCTTCGTTTTCAAGCATATTCTGTATTCCGCGCACCTGCCCTTCGATCCGTTTCAGCCGGTTTTGAAGTGAGCAGTATTCCTCAGGCTCACGGTGCTTGGTTTTGTGGCAACAGCATTTTTCGTTCATAGCTTCTTTCCTTTCAGTCTCAGTGCGTTGGTGACAACGAACAGCGAGCTCAGGCTCATTGCCAGCGCTCCGATCATCGGCGAGAGCAGCAGCCCGAATGCGGGGTAAAGTGCGCCTGCCGCGATCGGTATTCCGATGACATTGTAGCAGAACGCCCAGAACAGGTTCTGACGGATGTTGCGTATCGTAAGACGGCTCAGCTTTATCGCCCTGCACACGTCTGTCAGCTCCGGCTTCATCAGTACGATGTCAGCCGAATCGACGGCGATGTCGCTCCCGCCGCCCATCGCGCACCCGACATCCGCCTGCGTCAGCGCCGGCGCGTCGTTGATGCCGTCGCCGACCATCATGACGGTCTCTCCGCCTTTCTGATATTTTTCGACCGCCGCTGCTTTTTCAGTCGGAAGCACTTCGGCGACCGCTGCGTCGACTCCTGCCTGTGTACCGATGAACTCAGCTGCCGCTCTGTTGTCGCCTGTCAGCAGCACCGTTTTGATACCCATTGTCCGGAGCGCCGCGACCGCCTCTGCCGCGTCCGGCTTTATCGTATCCGCCAGCGCTATTATGCCGAGTGCTTTATCGCCCTTCGCAACGGTGACCACCGTCTTTCCCTCACTTGTCAGGCGCGTCGTATCGTCGTTGAAACGAGAGGTGTCGATCCCTCCTGCGCTCATGAGCGCGGCGTTTCCGGCGAGTATGCGTTCATTGCCTGCCGTCCCGGCAAGACCTTTGCCCGCGATGCTTTCGTGCTCCGAAACGGGATATGCCTTTGCTCCCTGCTCTTGACAATAACGGCGCACGGCATCCGCGAGAGGGTGTGCGGAGAGCATTTCGAGCGACAGCGCAGCGCTCAGCAGCGTCTGCATATCACCGTCTGCGGCAAGGGCATCGGTGACGGCAGGTACGCCTTTTGTGAGCGTTCCGGTTTTGTCGAATATCACGGTGCCGACCTTGTGCGTTGTCTCAAGTGCTTCGCCGCTTCGTATGAGTATTCCGTTTTGCGCGCCAAGCCCCGTCCCGACAATGATCGCCGTTGGTGTAGCAAGCCCCATTGCACAAGGGCAGGCGATAACCAGTATACAGGTAAATATTCTGAGCGCAAATGTGAATTCTTCTCCCGCGATGAGCCAGACAGCTGCGGCGATAAACGCGACGGCTGTCACTATCGGAACAAATACTCCGGCAACCTTGTCAGCCGCGCGTGAGATCGGCGCTTTTTTGCCCTGCGCGTCTTCGACGAATCTGATTATTTTCGCGAGCGTCGTGTCGCCCCCGATGCGCGTGACGCGGACATACAGAGCGCCGTCGACCGAAACGCTGCCGCCGATCACTTCATCTCCGACCGTTTTTTCAACAGGCAGGCTTTCACCTGTTAGCATCGCTTCATTGACGCTCCCCGAACCCTCGATGATCGTTCCGTCGAGCGGTACTCTTGCGCCGGGCTTCACGAGGATCGTGTCGCCCACCTTTATCATATTCGTCGGTACTTCCCACTGTCCGTTTTCGTCAACGAGAACAGCCGTGTCGGGAGTAAGCGTCATCAGCTTCGTGATCGCGCCCTTCGTCCTTTCCTTGCTTGCCGATTCAAGGTATTTGCCGAGCGAAACGAGCGCAATGACGACGGCGGCGGATTCATAATACAGTCCGTGCAGCGCGTGTGCGTTGTCGGAAACCAGAAACGTCATGATGACGCTGTAAATGAACGATGCCGACGCGCTCAGCGCAACGAGTGTATCCATGTTCGGAACGCCGTGGAAGAGCGAACTGAATCCGTCGGTGAAAAAGTGCCTGCCGAGAAACAACACCGGTACGCATAGCAGAAGCTGTACAAGCGCGAAATTGAACGGATGTGTGTCTGCGGATATAATATCAGGCAGCGGTATATCCGAAAACAGCATCGTACCCATGGAGAACATCAACAGCGCGCCTGCAAAGCAGCACGAAACGATAAGCGAGCGCTTTTCGGCATTTTGCGCTTTGCTCCTGTCGGGCTTCGCCGGCTTCGGCTTGTCGGGTGCTGCGTGAAGCACGGCAGTGAATCCGGCTCTTTTCACCTTGCTTATCAAAGCTTCCGGCGTGCACAGCGTCTCGTCGTATTCGACCGTAAGTCTGTTCATCGGAAGGTTAACCTCACTGCGAACCACGCCGAGGAGCTTGCGCGTGACGCGCTCGACAGCCGACGAGCACGCCGCGCAGTGCATTCCTATTATATCAAAAGTATCTTTTTTCAAGTCTTTACCTCCGAATACCCTATGGGGGTATATTATCACGCAAGCTGCGTAAAGTCAAGCACGTTGGGACATTTTTTCGATAATTGTGAGTATCGCTGCCGAAAACGGTTGAAAAATGCGTTAAAATATGCTATGATACAAAAAACGGCAATGGAGCGGAACATGAAAATACTTCTTATAGACGGACAGGGCGGAAAAATAGGAAAACAGCTCACCGAATCGATATTGACAAGCTTCCCGGAAGCAGAGCTTACCGTCGTCGGCACAAATAGCTCCGCGACGTCAGCGATGATAAAGGGCGGTGCGAAGCTCGCCGCGACGGGAGAGAACGCCGTGATCGTGGCGTGCCGGAAAGCCGACATCATCGTTGGGCCGCTTGCGGTGGTCGTCGCCGATTCGATGCTCGGCGAAATAACTCCGGCGATGGCGCTTGCCGTTGCGCAGAGCGATGCGGTGCGTATACTCATACCGTCAAACCGCTGCAACAACCTCGTCGCCGGGATAGGTGAGATTACCGTCACTGAGATGATAAACGATGCTCTTTGCAAAATTGGAGCTATCCTCAGACAATAATTCATTTTTGGTATTGCAAATGCAATAAAACTGTGGTAATATAACGCATAAGCGTCCGCAGGACGCACTTCGTCAGACGGTCACAAGACCGCCGCATCGGCAGAAGCCGTACCGAAGCGTTTTCTTGAAAGAATTTTTTAATACCGTGTCACGAAGGCACGCCGCTTTTCAGAACGAAAAGCAGTGTGCTTTTTTATGCTTTGAAACGGAGCTTACCGATGAGAAACGGAACCATCACAAACAAATACAAAGCAGAAAAACGAAAGAAAGTCGTCGTGCTGATAATACTTGCAGCCGCCGTGCTCGTGCTGGCGTTCGTGTGTCTGTTTGTCGGATCGTCGCGTATGTCGGTTTCAGACTGTATATCGGCGCTGTTGAGAACAAGCTCAAGCGCTGCCGATGTGCGGATCATCTGGAATATACGCATACCGAGAGTGCTTGCCGCCGTAATAGCCGGCGCCGGGCTTTCCGTGTCGGGACTTATCATGCAGTCGGTGCTCAACAACCCGATGGCATCGCCCTCGACGCTCGGTGTTTCAAACGCCGCCGTATTCGGCGCAAACCTTTCCATTATCGCCTTTGCCGGCGGATTTCTCACGACAGGCAACAACCTTACAAACTATTCGACCGGCGCGAATCCGTATGCTGTTTCCTTCGTCGCGTTCGTGTTTTCACTGCTGTCGATCCTTCTGATACTTGCGCTTTGCAAGCTTCGCTCGTTTTCTTCCGGCGTGGTCGTGCTTGCCGGTATAGCGACAGGCTCGGTCTGGACAGCAGGGACAGCGCTGCTGCAATTTTACGCGACGGATGTCGGACTGTCGGCGGCTGTGATATGGAGCTTCGGCGACCTCGGACGCGCAACTTATCTGACCGATCTTATCATGTTCGCCGCCGTCGCCGTTGGCAGCACATTCTTTGCACTGATGGCGTGGCGCTATAACGCAATCCTTTCGGGAGATGCGCAGGCAAAGACAATGGATGTGAAGGTAGACGTGCTCCGCTTCGTATCGTTGCTTGCCGCGTCGATGATAACGGCACTGTGTGTTTCATATCTCGGTATGATCGGATTCGTCGGAATCATCTGTCCGCACATCGTCAAAAAGCTGCTCGGACACAATCACAGATATACAGTACCTGCTTCGATACTTTCCGGCAGCCTTTTGTTGCTGCTTGCCGATACACTTTCGAGAAGTATCGGCAGCGCGGCGATCCCGGTCGGAGCGATCACGACCCTGCTCGGAGCTCCGTTCTTTATCGCCGTGATATTCGGAAAGAAGGAGAACGGCTCATGATACAGGTGACTGACTTGACGTTCGCGTACGGAGCACATCCGGTGCTGCGTGGGATCAATATGGAAGTGCGCGGCGGTGAAATAGGCGCTGTGATGGGCAAAAACGGCTCCGGAAAGACGACGCTGTTCAAAAATTTGCTCGGTATCTGCCGCCCGCAGAGCGGAGAGGTGCTGTTTGAAGGCACGGATGTTACGAAAATATCGGCTCGCGAACGGGCGAAAATGATGGCGTACGTTCCGCAGGAAATACGCTTCGGAGCGTTGAGCGTTTACGACTCCGTCCTCATGGGACGTGTCGCACGGTTCGGAATGCACGCAGGCAAGACAGACCGTGACGCCGTTGAAAAGCTGCTTTGCGAGATGAAGCTTGAGCATAAGGCGTTTGCGAGCGTGGACGAGCTTTCGGGCGGAGAGCGCCGGAAGGTCGCCGTCGCAAGAGCGCTTGCACAGGAGCCGCGGCTGCTCATATTCGACGAGCCGACCGGAAATCTCGACCTCGCGAACGAAATTCTCGTTATAAACGAGGCAAAAGCACTCGCGCTGGAACGCGGCATCTGCGTCCTTTGCTCTTTGCATGACCTCAATCAGGCGCTTGCGCTGGCTGACAGGTTCTTCTTCATGAAGGATGGCATCGTCAAATATCAAGGCACGGCTGAGCTGTTCACGCAGGAGCTCATAAGTGACGTTTACGACGTCAACGTCAGAATAATAGAACATGAAGGCGAAAAAATAATTTTGGGAGAAAAAACGGTATGAAATTAAAAAAGCTCACGGCGCTGCTCTTTGCGCTTATCATAGCACTGTCATTTTGCTCTTGCAATGAAAATACACCCACGGTTTCGAACGCAGAATCGGAAACGGGAGAGATCACGATAACCGATCTTATCGGCAGAGAAGTGACTGTTGTCCCCGGAAGCTATAAACGCGTGGTGTGCATAGGCGCCGGCGCACTGCGGATGTATACTTATATCGGCGACACGGCGCTGCTTTGCGGCGTTGAGGATATCGACAACACATCGCTCACCAACCGTCCGAAAATGTTTGACGGTGTTGCAAGACCGTATCTTATAGCGTTCGAAGACGTTTTCTCGGCGCTCCCTTCCTGCGGCGTAGGAGGCCCGAACGCTCAGGCGGCTGAGGCGGAAAAGATACTCGCGTGCGATCCCGACATCGTAATATCGGGCTACGAGGACGTCGAAAAAGAGGATGCGCTGCAATCGCAGCTCGGCGTTCCTGTAATAACGCTCAAGTCAGGCTCGGCGGCCGTGTTCGATGAAGCGTTTATGTCGTCGATGAAGCTGCTCGGCAAGCTGTTGAGCGAAGAGGAAAAGGCACAGGCGCTCGTAGATTTCGTTGCGTCGGAACGCGCCGAGATCGAAAGCCGTACACAGGATATCGCCGGCGAAGACAAACCGAATGCATATATCTGCGGGCTTGGAAATTGGGGTACGACGAATCACCTCATGACAACTCAGAATTATATCTCCTTCACCGTCGCTAACGTCAAAAACGCGCTGACCGGACTTGAGTCGTCGGCTGTCGTACCTATCGAAGAGGAAAAATTCGTTTCACTCGGAGCAAGCATGGATATCGTTATCATGGATGCCGCGGCCGTCAAGAACATAAAGCCGCTCTATCAGCAGGACAGTACCATGTTCGACACCTGCAGGGCGTGGCAGGACAAAGAGGTGTATTTGCAAATGGCGTATAACGCATATTACACCAACTTTGAGACGGTGCTGATAAATACATGGTTCATTGCAAAAACAGTATACCCCGATGCGTTCGAAGATATCGACATGACCGAAAAAACGAACGAAATAACGCAGGTGTTCCTCGGTCAGGAGCTTGCGCAGAAAATGTTCGCCTATCCGAACAGCTTCGGAGGCTATCAGAAGATCGACACGGAGATATTTTTCAATGACTGAAAGTATGGATATCAAAAAAGCAAAGAAGCTTTTGAGCGTACCCGGTACGACGCTGGCAGTCTGCCGCGGCGGTGTGCTCTTCGTCTCGCAAAAGAGCGGGATCGCTCCTGCGCTCGATTGCCTGTCCTTGGGTGACGCTCTGCACGGCAGTGCTGCGGCAGATAAAATCATCGGAAAAGCAGCTGCAATGCTCTTTATAAGCGCCGGCGTTCGCGAGCTATACGGAGAGGTGATGAGCCTTGCCGCAGCCGCGATGCTCGATAAATACGGTGTGGTGCGTTCCCACACCATATTGACCGAAGTCATCGTAAACAGAAAAGGTGACGGCATATGCCCGATGGAGGAAGCTGTCATGGATATAAGTGACCCATCTAAAGCCGAAGCGGCGCTCAGAAAGAAGCTCGCGTCGCTGCCGCAAAGGAAACCGCAGACGTGATATTGTGATAATGCACATATGATTAGCCTGTGCTAACCGCCGCAAGGGTAAAATCGCCGAAAATAAAAAATCGCAAAAAAACCGCTTGACAGCAGAGTTAGCGTGTGCTAATATAGCATGTGGTTAGCAGAGGCTAATCAACATTTCGGGTGCTCGGTTAGATAATGCTAACCGCAGCACGGAAAGGATCGATATGATGCCGCTTTTACTTGCAAACGTCGGAGAAGAGAACATGATAAAGAAGGTAGGCGGAAGCCCGGAGGTGAAAAAGCACCTTGAAAATCTCGGCTTTGTCGCCGGAGGAAACGTGACGGTCATCACCGAAATAGCCGGAAACCTGATCGTGAACGTGAAAGAAGCCCGTGTCGCCATCAGCAAAGAGATGGCAGGGAAGATAATGGTTTAATGCAGAATTAATAAAAATCCGGAGGGACGAAGGATGAAAACGCTTAATGAAGCAAAGATCGGCGAGACGCTGACGGTGGTAAAGCTCCACGGTGAGGGTGCTGTCAAGCGCAGGATAATGGATATGGGCATTACAAAGGGCGTGCAGGTGTGCATCCGCAAGGTCGCGCCTCTCGGCGATCCGTTAGAGCTTACAGTTCGCTCATATGAGCTGTCCATCCGCAGGGCTGACGCCGAAATGATCGAGGTCGAATAAGAAAAAAGGGGAGAAGCAGCTCCCCTATAATAAAGGCGAGCGGTTAGCGACTGCTAATTATACACAGAATGCAAAGGAGCAACACCAATGGATACGAAAAAGCAGATAAGGATAGCACTTGCCGGGAATCCGAACAGTGGAAAAACTACGCTGTTCAATGCGCTGACCGGCTCAAATCAGTTTGTCGGAAACTGGCCGGGCGTAACGGTCGAGAAAAAAGAAGGCAAGCTCAAAAAGCATGACGGCGTGATAATCACCGATCTGCCGGGTATTTATTCGCTTTCCCCCTATACGCTCGAAGAGGTGGTCGCGAGGAATTACCTCATCGGCGAGCGCCCCGACGCGATACTGAATATCGTGGACGGCACAAACCTTGAGCGTAACCTCTACCTTACTACGCAGCTCGTCGAGCTTGGTATTCCGGTCGTAATGGCGATAAACATGATGGACGTCGTCAAAAAGAGCGGCGACAAGATAAACGTCAGCGAGCTTTCGCGTGAATTAGGTGTGAAGATCGTCGAAATATCGGCGCTGAAAAGTATGGGAATCGAGCAGGCGGCAGAGGATGCAATCGACACCGTCGGGAACACGAAAACCGTGCCGCTCCATACCTTTTCCGGTGCAGTTGAACACGCCCTGGCACACATCGAAGAGGCCGCAGTTCACGACCTGCCTGCCGAACAGCAGCGCTGGTATGCGATAAAAATATTCGAGCGTGATGAAAAAGTCCTTGCGCAGCTCAAGCTCGACGATAAGGTCAAAGCACACATAGAGGGCGACATACAAGCCGTCGAAAAAGAGCTTGATGATGACGCCGAAAGCATTATCACCAACGAAAGATATATCTATATCGCTTCGATACTCAAGGGCTGCTACAAAAAGAAAACAGCCGGAAAGCTTTCGATCTCTGATAAAATTGACAAGGTCGTCACAAACCGCTTTGCCGCACTTCCGATATTTGCGGTGATAATGTTCCTTGTTTACTACATTTCCGTTTCCACGGTCGGTGCGTGGGCTACCGATTGGGCGAACGAGGGTGTGTTCGGCGACGGTTGGCATTTGCTCGGCATCGGTACTTCGGCTTACGACGAGGCGATAACCGATTACGCTGAAGAAAACGTCTGGACTGACGAATTCACATCACTCGTCGATCGGGCGGTGGACGCCGGCGTTATCGGCGCGGCAAATATTCAGGCTGCGATAGCCGATGAGGATTATGGCGCGTTCAATGAAGCCTACGGCAGCTACGCAGCTTCGCTCATCGAAACCGGCTACGACGTCGGTTCAATTTATAACGAAGCGCTCGGCGAGGATGCAGAGGGCGTTCCCAATCCGTCTGAATATGGTGTATGGATTCCCGGTGTCGGCGTACTCGTTTCGCAGGGGCTTGAAGCAATAAACTGCGCACCGTGGCTCGAAAGCCTGATCGTAGACGGCATTATCGGCGGTGTCGGCGCGGTGCTCGGATTCATCCCGCAGCTTCTCGTGCTGTTCATCCTGCTCGCGTTTCTCGAAGCCTGCGGCTATATGGCGCGTATCGCCTTCGTGCTTGACAGAATATTCAGAAAATTCGGTCTTTCCGGCAAATCCTTCATCCCGATGCTCATAGGCACAGGCTGCGGCGTACCCGGGATCATGGCGTCGCGCACCATTGAAAACGAGCGCGACCGCCGTATGACTATAATTACGACAACATTCATCCCCTGCGGCGCGAAGCTGCCTATCATCGCTATGATAGCATCGGCTTTGTTCGGCGGCGCGTGGTGGGTTGCTCCGTCAGCATATTTTATCGGCATCGCCGCGATCATCGTTTCAGGTATTATGCTTAAAAAGACAAAAACGTTCGCAGGCGAACCGGCTCCGTTCGTCATGGAGCTGCCGGCGTACCATTGGCCGACCTTCGGAAACGTCATGCGGTCAATGTGGGAACGCGCCTCGTCCTTCATCAAGAAAGCCGGAACTATAATTCTGCTTGCCTCAATAGTCATCTGGACCGGCTCGGTGCTTGGCTGGGTTGACGGAGTGTTCACCTTCTCGACCGACATGGAGCTTTCCGACAGTATACTTGGCAGAATCGGCTCGGCGGTTTGTTGGATATTCGCTCCGCTCGGCTTCGGCGAAGCTACCGCGACGGTCGCAACGATTATGGGACTTGTCGCCAAGGAAGAGGTCGTCGGTGTGTTCGGAGTGCTTGATTTTGAAGGTATGACGAAGCTTGCCGCGTATTCCTTCCTCATCTTCAACCTGCTCTGCGCGCCCTGCTTTGCGGCTATCGGCGCAATCAGACGCGAGATGAACAGCGCAAAATGGACGTGGTTTGCAATCGG
>Ga0116152_10003963_pt1 | contig 11772 bp, 9 predicted proteins | sample AD_UKC119_MetaG_FD_89894 | JGI IMG/M metagenome (GOLD analysis project Ga0116152, IMG submission 89894) | Active sludge microbial communities of municipal wastewater-treating anaerobic digesters from Hong Kong - AD_UKC119_MetaG | ecosystem: Engineered > Bioreactor > Anaerobic > Digestate...
ATCCCGGCTGGCACTGGTGCACGGGGCCCGATGGTGCCGAGGGCTGGGTACACGAGTCCTGTCTCTCAACGACGACGTCGCCGGCTGCCGCCGTGCGTGACTATTCGGCGGTTGAGTTGACGGTGGCTGGCGGCGAGCGCGGTCGAGTGCTCGAAACACTTGGTGATTGGGCGTACATTCAACTCGAAGACAGCCGAGTCGGATGGATACCCAGCAAGAACATAGAGGTCATCGCGTGACTGCAGTCACGTGACGAGACGAACGACCGGACCTGAATCCTGCAGCTTGCCGCGCTGAATTTGTTCTTCGCGGCGATTCATCTAGCCATATTCCGGTTGTAGATCGCCAGAACTGCGCCGGTGACTACCTCCCGGACAACAAGTGGGCTATGCTCGCTCGTCAGGAGATGGATCATGGCAATTTACGATCGCATCGAGATTAATCCTCGCATCATGATGGGGAAGCCGGTAATTCGCGGCTCGCGCATAACCGTCGAGTTGATCCTGCGAAAAATCGCGGAAGGTGCAGACGAGAAGATGCTGCTTGACGCTTATCCTAATCTAACGCGCGAAGATATTCAGGCTGCTGCAGGCTATGCAGCCGACACGTTGGCGCACGAAGAAGTGACAATCGAAGTAGCCGCCCGATAGTTAGTCGTCTGCTGACGTAATTTCCGATTCACTTCGGCTCCAGCCGCACGATGCGGCCTTTCTGGTCTTCGGTCAGTACATACAGGAAACCATCCGGTCCCTGACGTACATCGCGCACCCGCTGGCCGAGCTCGATCACGCGCTGCTCCTTGTCGGCCACCGGCCCCGCGTTCGTCATGGACACAGGGACACGGGTGACGAAGCGGAACTTCAACGAGCCCACGAAAAAGCTGCCGCGCCAGTCGGCGCCGTACTTGTCACTCGTCAGATAGGCGAGGCCGGACGGCGCGATGGATGGTACCCAGTACTTGACTGGTTGCTCCATGCCCGCTTTCTCGGTGATGCCGTCGCCGATCTTGCCGCCGCCGTAGTTCTCGCCGTAAGTAATCACGGGCCAGCCGTAGTTCTTGGCTGGCTCGGTGAGATTCAGCTCGTCGCCGCCCTGCGGGCCATGTTCGGTGGTCCAGAGATTTCCCTCGGTGTCGAGTGTGGCGCCCTGCAGATTGCGATGCCCGTAGCTCCAGATCTCGGGCAGTGCGCCGGCGCGTTCCACGAACGGGTTGTCAGCGGGCACGGCGCCATCTTTCTTGATGCGTACGACCTTGCCGTGGTGCGTGTCGAGCGTCTGCGCATCTTGCATGCGCGCGAACCGATCACCCAGGGTCAGGAACAGATTGCCGCCGGCGGTCTCGACGATGCGGCAGCCAAAGTGTGCGCGGCTGTCGAACTTCGGCGACTGCCTGAAGATCACCTTGACGTCGGTGAGCGCGCGGAAGTCGGGCGCGAGTGTGGCGCGCGCCAGCGCAGTGCTGTTGCCGCCGTCGCCGAGCTCGCTGTAGCAGAAGAATATCGTTTGGTTGCTCGCATACGCGCTATCTACCAACAGGTCGAGCAGGCCGCCCTGACCTCTGAAGACGACCTCGGGCACACCGGCGATGGGCTCGCCGATCTTGCCGTCCCGGGAGACATGACGAATCTTGCCTGGCCGCTCGGTCACGAGCATGGACCCGTCGGGCAGAAACGCGAACGACCAGCCCATCTGCACACCGTCGGCGACCGTGACCGCGCGGACTTCCATCGCCATGCTGGTAGCACTGAGCACGCAGCCTAACAACAGGAGCAGGCCGTCAAGAATAGTCTTTCTCATGCCAAGATCCTCATCTGTCAGGTAGCCCCATTGTAACGCGCTCAGGCGTCGCGGCGGGGGCCGGGAAAAAACGCATTGGTGCGCCGGACGTACTCTTCGTAGCCGGGGCGGCGCTCGCTGATGTTCTTCTCGAGCAAGGTCACACCGGAGACGCGCATGAGCAACAGCGACATCAGCAGCGGCCCGGGCAACGCCCACCAGGCGCCGGCTGCCAGTGCAAAAACGTAGAAGCCCCACCAGATACAGAAGTCACCGAAATAGTTCGGATGACGGGTGTACCGCCACAGCCCCTGGTCCATGACTTTGCCCTTGTTGGCCGGCTGCGACTTGAAGCGTGTGAGCTGCCAGTCGCCACCGGCTTCGAACACGAAGCCCACTAACCACAGCGCCGCGCCGACGTAGTCCAGCCAGAAGAGCGGCGTCGCACTGGCGATGGCGCCCAGCAACGGCAATGAAATGATCCACGCCAGCCCAGCCTGTAGCCAGAATACGAGGTACAGGCTCTTGGCAGCGAAATTCGGCTCATTGCGGGCGCGGATGGCCTGATAGCGTCGGTCCTCCCCGTGGCCCCAACTGCGGATGGCGATGTGCAGCGCCAGCCGCAACGACCAGACGGCCAGCAAGCCGAGTACCAGTGCCACCCGCGGGCCTGGCGTGGTTACGGTGAGCGCAAAGGTCAGGCCGGCCAACAGGAACAGGATGCCCCACAGTACGTCGACGATCGCGACGTTCTTGAGCGGCACGCTGATCGCCCACGTGAGCGTCGCGGCCACTAACAAGACCAACAAACAGAGGAGATAGGGGCCGATTTCGAACATTGGGGCGGCTCGCAGTCGCTTTTCGTCGCTGTACTCGCCAATTGGCGGCCAGCGCAGTAACCTAGCATGATTGCACTCGTGCGCGTATCCAAAGGCTGAAGGCCGTGTCATTTACCCGCTACCGTCGTGACGGCGTCGTCGCAGTCATCGAGCTGAACAATCCGCCCCTCAATCCGCTGTCGCATGAGCTGCGCAGCGCCATCACGGCTGCGGTCGATCGGGCCGCGTCAGACGATGCTGTCAAGGCGATCGTCCTGATCGGCAATGAACGCGCGTTCTCGAGCGGTGCCGACATCAAGGAGTTCGAGACGCCGAAAGCTCTGGCCGAGCCGAACCTCGACAGTCTGAACCACGTCATCGAGAGCTGCCCGAAGCCGGTCGTCGCCGCGATCAGCGGCGCGTGCATGGGCGGTGGGCTCGAACTTGCGCTCAGTTGCCATTTCCGCGTGGCGCTGGCCAATGCCAAGATTGCGTTTCCTGAGGTCAAGCTGGGCATCTGTCCTGGTGCTGGCGGTACCCAGCGTTTTCCGCGCCTGGCGGGCCTCGAGCTGGCGGCGAATCTGATCGCTTCGGGTACGGTCGTGCCCGCCAAAGCACTCAAGGGCACTCGGGTCTTCGACGAAGTGGCGAACGACGGACTGCCCGAGGCGGCGCTCGCGTTCGCCAACAAGCTTGTCAAGGACAAGCGACCGATCGTGCGGGCGCGGGATCTGTCGGTGGACTATCCGCAAGCGGACGCATACCTGCATTTTGCGCGTATGGGTGCTGCGTCTGTCTCAAGAGGCATGCCAGCACCGGTGCGTTGTGTCGACGCGGTGGCCGCGGCCGTAACCCTGCCATTCGATCAAGGACTCGCCGCAGAGCGGGCGATCTTCAAGGAATTGATGATCACGCCGGAATCCAAGGCGCTGCGCTATGCATTCTTTGCGGAGCGCGCGGCGAGTAAGATTCCGGATGTGCCCGAGTCTACCCTGCAGCGCCCGATCAAGTCGGTCGCGGTACTGGGCGCAGGCACGATGGGCGGCGGCATCGCGATGAACTTTGCCAATGTCGGCATCCCGGTGTTCCTGCTCGAGGTGAAGCAGGATGCGCTCGAGCGCGGCGTGGCGACGATCCGCAAGAACTACGAGGCTAGTGCCAAGAAAGGACGCCTGACGGCGCAGCAAGTGGCAGAGCGGCTGGCACTCATCACGCCGACACTGGAATACGCGGATATCGCGAACGTCGATCTCGCGATCGAAGCGGTGTTCGAGGACATGGACGTCAAGAAGCAGGTCTTCACGCGGCTCGATACCACGCTCAAGCGCGGCGCGATCCTGGCGACCAATACCTCGACGCTCGACGTCAATCAGATTGCGCGCTTCACGCGACGTCCGAAGGATGTCGTCGGGATGCATTTCTTCAGCCCGGCGAACGTGATGAAGTTGCTCGAGATCGTGCGCGGCAAGGTAACCGCGAAAGACGTGTTGGCCACGGTGATGGGCGTTGCCAAGCGGATCGGCAAGACCGGTGTCGTCTCGGGTGTCTGCGATGGTTTCATCGGTAACCGGATGATCGAGCAATATTCGCGGCAGGCCATGTTCATGCTGGAGGAGGGCGCCTCACCACAGCAGGTGGATCGCGCCATTGAAAAATTCGGCTTCGCGATGGGCCCCTTCCGGATGTCCGACCTCGCCGGCAACGATATCGGCTGGCACATCCGCAAGCGCCGCTATGTGGAGCAACCCGATCTGAAGTACTCGAAGATCGCCGACAGGATCTGCGAACTGGGACGCTACGGACAAAAGACCGGCAGCGGTTGGTATCGCTACGAGCCAGGGCGGCGCGACGCTTTGCCTGATCCGGTGGTGGAGGAGATCATCGCAGCAGAGCGCAAAGCGCTCGGCGTGAAACCGCGCAAGATCTCTGAGGCAGAAATCGTCGATCGGCTGGTCTTCGCGCTAACGAATGAAGGTGCGCATATCCTCGCAGAGCGAATCGCACAGCGGCCCTCGGACATCGATATCGCGTATCTCACTGGTTACGGCTTCCCGGTATACAAGGGCGGCCCGATGTTTCACGCGGATCAGGTAGGCCTATTCAATGTAGTACGACGCATGCGGGAGTTTGCCGCCAATCCACATGGCGACCCCGGTTTCTGGCGACCCGCGCCGCTGCTGACCGCGCTGCTGGAGCATGGCAAGCAGTTGGCCGATGCGCCGACGGTGCGCGCGAAACGTGCGGCGCCCGCCAGCAGCAAGTCGCCGCGTCGCAGTCGCGCCGTCGCGCGCAAGACGGAGCGCCCTAACACCAAACGGACCAAGAAGGCGCGACCCGCGAAAGCGGCGAGCAAACGACGATCGACTAAGCGAGCGTCGTCGCCGGCGACCAGGAGAACACGCAAATGAGCGACGCAGTCATCGTTTCAACAGCCCGGACGGGGTTAGCCAAGTCCTGGCGAGGCGCCTTCAATCTGACCCATGGCGCAACGCTGGGCGGGCACGTGATCAAAGCTGTGATCGAACGCGCTGGCATCGAGGCCGGCGAAGTCGAGGACGTGTTGATGGGTTGCGCCAATCCGGAAGGTGCCACCGGCATGAACATCGCGCGCCAGGCTGCGCTGCGCGGTGGTTGCCCGGTCACGACTGCGGGTGTGACGGTCAATCGCTTCTGCTCGTCGGGTTTGCAGACGATCGCATGGGCGGCGCAACGCATCATCGCGGATGAAGCCGATGTGTTGGTGGCTGGCGGTCTCGAGTCGATTTCGTGTGTGCAGAATGACAAGATGAATCTGCATATGATCAAGGAAGCCTGGCTCGAGCAACACAAGCCGGCCATCTACGACACGATGCTGCAGACTGCCGAGACGGTCGCCAAGCGCTACAAGATCGGCCGCGAGCCGCAGGATCAGTACGGCGCGCGCAGCCAACAGCGCGCGGCTGCGGCGCAGGCGGCAGGCAAGTTCAAAGACGAAATCGTACCGATCACCGTGCGGATGGGCGTAGGCGACAAGGCCACTGGGCAACTGGTTTCGCGCGAAGTCACGCTCGAGACTGATGAAGGTATTCGTCCCGAGACGACCTACGAAGCTGTCGCGAAGATCCGGCCGGCGATGCCGGGCGGTGTCATCGCCGCGGGTAACGCCAGTCAGTTCTCCGATGGTGCGTCGGCTTGCGTCGTCATGAATGCGAAGCTCGTCGAGCAGCGCGGCCTGCAACCGTTGGGAGTATTCCGCGGCTTCGCTGTCGCGGGTTGTGAGCCCGACGAAATGGGCATCGGGCCGGTATTTGCGGTACCGAAGCTATTGCAGCGCGCCGGTGTGAAAGTGTCGGACATCGATTTGTGGGAGCTCAATGAAGCGTTCGCAGTGCAGGTGATCTACTGCCGCGATCGCCTGGGTATCCCTGATGAGCGGCTCAATGTGAACGGCGGCGCTATCGCCGTGGGTCATCCCTATGGCACGTCGGGCGCCCGCCTCGTCGGTCATGCACTCATCGAAGGCAAGCGTCGCGGTGCCAGGCTCGTCGTGGCGACGATGTGTATCGGCGGCGGCATGGGTGCCGCAGGTTTGTTCGAGGTAGTGTAGCGGGCACCAGTCAGAGCAAGTCGCGCAGGCGATAGTAGAGCATCGCGAGTACGAGCGCCGGCCTGCGCAACAGGCTGCCACCAGGAAAGTCTGCATGTGGTAGGCGTGCAAAGAGATCGAATCTCTCGGCGGATCCGGCAACGGCTTCGGCTACCAACTTGCCGGCGATACCGGTCAGCACGATACCGTGGCCTGAGAACCCCTGCAGGAAGTACACGTTAGGGGCGACCCGTCCGAAATGCGGCGCCCGACTCATGGTGATGTCGACATAGCCGCCCCAGGCATACTCGATAGCGACGTCGCGCAGTTGCGGGAACACGGCCAGCAGCCGCGCGCGTGTTGCGTTGGCCGAGGCGAACGCATCGAGGCCTGAATAGCTGACTCGGCCGCCGAACAGCAAGCGATGATCGGCCGAGCGGCGAAAGTAGTCCAGCACCCAGTTGATGTCAGTTACGGCGGCGTTGTTAGTGATCAGCGCGCGGGCGCGCTCCGCGCCCAGTTCTTTCGTTGCGACGATGTAGGTGCCGACGGCCATGATCTTACGCGACAGCGGCGGTACCAGCGAACCGAGCAAGGCGTTGCCGCACAACACGACGTAGGTCGCCGTCACGGTGCCGCTGGCAGTGCGAACGCGTGATTGGGTCGTTGCATCAGCGCCTGGTTCGAGGGCGATGACTCGACTGCGTTCGCGAATGAGCACGCCAGCGCGTTCAGCGGCGGCAGCCAGGCCGCGGGTGTACTTCAGTGGCTGCAGGTGGCCGCTGTTGGTATCGAGCAGCGCGCCGGTGTAGCGGCCGCTGGCGATGAGGCTGCGCGTTTCGTCGCGTTCCAGATAGCGTACCGATCGATAGTCATAGCGTCGCTGCAGTTCCTCGACCTCCTCGCGTAGCTCTCGTTCGTGACGCGGCTTGATCGCTACATGCATCTGGCCGTTGACGTAGTCGCAGTCGATCTGGTGCCGGGCAATCAGGCCACGCACCAGGTCGAGCCCTTCGAGCGAGATATCCCACATCTGCCGGGCGGCTGTCGCGCCTACTTGTTGTTCCAGTTTGTGCTGGCCGCAGGCGTAGCCAAATATCGCCTGGGCGCCACTGCGGCCGGACGCACCGAAGCCGACGCGCTCGGCTTCCAGCAGTGTCACGCGCAAACCGCGTTCGGCGAGATGCAAGGCCGTGGAACAACCGGCGATGCCGCCGCCAACCACACACACGTCGGTCGTCACGTCGCCAGCGAGTGCGGGGTATCTGGTTCCTGGGCCGGCGGCTGCCAGATAGTAGTTATCAGTACGCTTGCTCATGGTCTGCCGGCCGGTGTCACAACGGACCCATGTACCAATCGATCTCAAGCGGCGTGATGTAGCTGGAGAACTCAGCGAGTTCGGCGCGTTTGACGGTGCAATAGAGCTGCGTGAAGCGCTCGCCGAGATAGCGCCTCGCCAGATCGCTGGCCGCCAACCGCTCGATCGCGGTATCCCATTGGGTCGGCAGCGGTTCGCCGTGATCCACCTGATATGCATTGCCCGACATGGCGGGCGGTGGCTCCAGTCGCTGGGTGATGCCATGATGTATGCCAGCCAGTACCCATGCCACGACCAGATACGGGTTGGCATCTGCACCTGCCAACCGATGCTAGAGACGCCGGTTAGAGGCATCGCTGGCGGGGATGCGAATGGCCGTGCCGCGGTTGTTGATCGACCATGCGGCATGCAGCGGTACGTACGCCTCTGGCCGAAACCGCCGAAACGAATTGGGACCGGGGGCGCAGATCGCCGTGCCGTCTGCGAGGGTGGTTAGTACACCAGCAATTGCGTGGCGCAACTGTAGGCACTCGGTGGGTTGGTCGCTGGCGAAGACATTGCGCCCGGCATGATTCAGCAAGCTGACGTGCACGTGCAGGCCACTGCCCGCCATGTCGCGGTAGGGTTTCGGCAGGAAGGTGGCATCGCAACCGCGCCGTCGCGCGACGGCTTTCACGATGCGTTTGAAGCGCAGCGCTTCGTCGCAGGCGCGCAGTGCGTCGGCGGAGTGATGGAGGTTCACCTCGAATTGTCCGGGACCATACTCCGCAAGTGCAGTGGTGCTGGGTACCTGCTGCGCGCGGCACACGCTGTCTATTTCGGCGAGGATGCCGGAGTAGGCGTCGAGATCGAGCATCGAGTTGATCTGCGTCTTGTGCTCGCGTCGCCCGGTGAGTGGTGAGCGCGGTGGTTGCGGCATGCCGCGAGCGTTACGTTCGCGATCGACGAAATAGAATTCGTACTCGATCGCAATGACGGGCGTGAGTTCGAGCGCTGCATACTGGTCGAGCACCGCCGCGAGTACCTGCCGGGGATCACCGAAGAACGGCTGACCATCCTGCTCGTGCATGGCGACCTGCAGTTGCGCGATGTCGTCCTCGAGCCATGGCACAGGTTGTAAGGTGCCCGAAATCGGCAGGCACGGTCGGTCGGCGTCGCCATCGTCAAAACCGAGACCCGTGGCTTGTACGGTGCCGCCCAGAACATCCAGCGCGAACATCGAGCCGGGCAGAGGCATGCCGCGGGCGAACAGCGTCGCGAGCGAGGCGCGATCGATGCGTTTGCCGCGCTCCACCGTGTTGAGGTCGTTCAGAAAGACGTCGACGAATCGGGTCCCTGGATGGGTCGCCAGGAACTGCTCGAGCTCGCCGAGATGTGCGCTCGTCATAACATTGTCCTGAGACTAGGGCACCACTGCTGCTGGCCAGAATAAGCGCCATCCGGCAGGGCGGGCAAACGAATGTTGTATTGCAACAATCGCGCCTCGGAGGCCGGTGTGGTCTAATGACCGACAAGCCGCGAGTCAGCGGCCGCAAGTAAAAACCCAACTGCCCGGCTCACGCGCGGGCAATAGTGTATGTCGCCGCAACGCCCAGTCATTGGAATTCCGGCCGATCGCCGCATGATCGGTCCGCATCCGTTTCAGGCGGTCGGCGAAAAGTACATCGATACCGTGGTCAAGGCCGCCGGAGCGTTGCCGTTCCTGATCCCGGTGCTGGAGCCGGCCTTGGATCTGGACGAGGTGCTGCAGCGTGTGGACGGGTTGTTGTTCATCGGCAGCCCGTCGAACGTCGAGCCGCACCGTTACAACGGCCGAGCCAGCGACGCTGGCACGTTACATGATCCGCATCGCGATCAAACCACACTGGCACTCATTCCGCATGCGGTCGAGCGCGGTGTGCCGGTTCTGGGTATCTGCCGGGGGTTTCAGGAAATGAACGTTGCCTTCGGCGGCACGCTGCACCAGAAGGTGCAGGAACTGCCGGGGCATCTGGATCATCGCGAAGACAAGACGCAGCCGCTCGACGTGCAGTATGCGCCTGCTCATGAGCTGCTATTGGAGTCGGCCAGTGTGCTGCGTTCGATGACCAGTGACGGGCGCCCCAAGGTCAACTCGCTGCATTCGCAGGGCGTCGACCGGCTGGGAGCGGGGTTGTCAGTCGATGCGCGTGCGCCGGATGGCATCGTCGAGGCCTTCCACGTCGACGGAGCGCCACATTTCGCCATGGCGGTGCAATGGCATCCCGAGTGGCAGGTGATGAGCAATTCATTCTCGCGCGCCTTGTTCGCGGCCTTTGGTGCTGCGGCGCGCTCGCATTTGCAAAGCAGGTAGCCATGCCTAACGAGATCAGACAATTCTTGCACGATCATGGGATCTCCGAGGTCGAGGCGATCATCCCCGACATGGCGGGTATCGCGCGCGGCAAGATCATGCCCGCAGCGAAATTCGCGGAAGAGGAAGGCATGCGTTTGCCGGAGAGCATCTTCCTGCAGACCGTGACCGGCGACTATCCGTCCGATACTAGCGGCGCGATGAGTCCGACGGAAATGGATATTGTGCTGAAGGCGGATCCGAAGACTGTGCGGCGCGTACCGTGGGCAGCAGAGCCGACCGCGCAGGTCATCCACGATTGCTTCTATGCGGATGGCAAGCGCGTCGGCATGGCGCCACGTGGCGTGCTGCGTGGAGTTCTCGAGCTGTATGCAGCACGCGGCTGGGAGCCGATCGTGGCGCCGGAGCTGGAGTTCTACCTGGTCGAGCCGAACATCGACGCTGACTACCCACTCAAACCACCGGTCGGGCGATCGGGCCGGGCCGAGCCGGGTCGGCAATCGTACAGCATCGCGGCGGTCAACGAATTCGATCCGCTGTTCGATGACATGTACCAGTTCTGCGAGGACCAGGACATCGAGATCGATACGCTCATCCATGAAGACGGTGCGGCGCAGATGGAGATCAATCTGTTGCACGGCAATGCGCTCGATCTGGCCGACCAGGCTTTCCTGTTCAAACGTACGGCGCGAGAGGCGGCGTTGCGCCACAAGATGTACGCGACTTTCATGGCCAAGCCGCACGCCAAGGAGCCGGGCAGCGCGATGCACATTCATCAGAGTGTCCTGGATACTAGGACCGGCAAGAGTGTCTTTTCGAATCCGGACGGCTCGCCGTCGACGCTGTTCTTCTCGCACATCGCTGGCCTGCAGCGCTACCTGCCGCAGGCAATGGCGTTGCTGGCGCCGAACGTCAATTCCTACCGACGCATCTCGCGGTTCCAGCTTTCGCCCATCAACGTCCATTGGGGCTATGACAATAGAACCGCAGGCTTGCGCGTGCCCGCATCTGATCCGGAGAGTAGGCGTATCGAGAACCGCATCGCCGGTGCCGATGCCAACCCTTATATCGCGATCGCCACGTCGCTCGCCTGCGGCTATCTGGGCATGGTCGAGGGCCTCAAGCCGACCGAACCGATCACGGGCAGCGCGCACGATCTGCCGCTCACACTGCCGCGGTCGCTCGATGAAGCGACACGCACCCTGCGTGAGTCCGAGCCGCTCGCGCGCATCCTGGGCGCCGCGTTCATCACCGCCTATACGATCGTCAAAGAAGCCGAGTACGAGGTGTTCCTGCAGGTGATTTCCTCCTGGGAGCGTGAGCACCTGCTGCTGAATGTTTGATCTTGGCGCCTCCTCCCAGGGATTGCACGCATGACTAAACTGGAATCCGCGCGCTCGACCAGTGAATGGCAGCAGCTCGATGCCGCGCACTATCTGCATCCGTTCACCGACCACAAGCAACTGGCGGGTGCCGGCGTGCGTATCATCACGCGCGCCGAAGGTGTCTACATCTACACATCCGAGGGTCAGAAGATCCTCGATGGGATGGCGGGCCTGTGGTGTGTGGCGCTCGGCTATGGCCGGCGCGAGCTGGCTGACGCCGCTCACAAGCAGATGCTGGAGCTGCCGTACTACAACAACTTCTTTCAGTGCGCGACGCCGCCAGCAATCGAGCTCGCGCGCGTGCTGGCCAAGCTGACACCGCCGCAGTTCCAGCATGTCTTCTTCACCGGTTCCGGCAGTGAAGCCAACGACACGTTGATCCGCGCGATCCGCCGCTACTGGCAGCTGCTCGACCAACCTGAGCGCAACGTCATCATCTCGCGCTGGAATGGCTATCACGGCAGCACGATTGGCGCGGCGTCGCTCGGTGGCATGAAGCCGATGCACGAACAGGGGGGGCTGCCGATACCTGGCATCGTCCATATCGAGCAGCCGTATTGGTTCGAGAACGGCGGCGA
>Ga0116152_10003966_pt1 | contig 11766 bp, 11 predicted proteins | sample AD_UKC119_MetaG_FD_89894 | JGI IMG/M metagenome (GOLD analysis project Ga0116152, IMG submission 89894) | Active sludge microbial communities of municipal wastewater-treating anaerobic digesters from Hong Kong - AD_UKC119_MetaG | ecosystem: Engineered > Bioreactor > Anaerobic > Digestate...
AACGCCCGAATCCTGAGCCACGCACGCACCCAGGCGGGAAACCTGGCACATTCGGTGAAGACCCCGTTGGCGATCCTGGCAAACGCCGCTGCCCGTCGGGAACCGCAACTGCCTCAACTGGTTGCGGAGCAGATAGCGCTAGCGCAGGAGCAGGTCGATTACCACCTGGCGAGGTCGCGTGCCGCGGCGGCAGTGACCACCCCGGGCACGAGTTGCCCGGTCAAGCCCGTGCTGCAAGCCCTGATCCGGGTGATGGAGCGCCTGTATGCTGACAAGAAGTTGACTGTTAGGCTGTCCGATACTGCGTCCGGCCCGGTATTTCGCGGTGACCAGCAGGATCTGCACGAGATGTTGGGCAATGTGCTCGACAACGCTTGGAAATGGGCTGCGAGCCGAGTAGATATCTCAACCCAGTCCGGCGCGGACTGGCTAACGGTATTGATCGATGACGATGGGCCAGGACTCCCACCGGAGCGTCGTGAGGCTGTTCTGGCGCGGGGCGTGCGCGCAGACGAGCGCGTACCTGGCAGTGGCTTGGGGCTGGCGATCGTCAGTGATTTGGCACAGCTCTACGGTGGGTCGGTCATACTGGATACATCGCCACTCGGTGGACTGCGGCTGCGATTGAGGTTGCCTGCTGCACACAAACACCCACGTATCCGTTGATACCCGGCAGTTATGGCTTCTTTGGCGTTGTGGTTCCGAACGGACTGGCATGTGTGCCCTACTATCGCCCCGTGGACCGAAGACCATCATCGGCGTGCGCATAATGGCTTTCGAACATTGGCTGTTCAGAAAAGGCGCCAGAAGAAGATCGCACTCATCCCGAATCCGATCAGCGCGATCAGGCCCCGCACCAGGTGCTTTGGCAGTGCGCGGGCCAACGGTGCCCCGGCATAACCACCGGCCGTGGCGGCTGCCATCATCAGAATCGCGTGCGGCCATTCGACGAATCCAGCAGTGGCGAAGATCGCTACCGAGATTGCTGACAGCGCGAAAGACAAACCGTTTTTCAGCGCGTTCATCTTGTGGATGTCTTCCATGCCCCACAGCGCAAACAGTGCGAGCAGCACGATACCGAGACCGCCGTTGAAGTAGCCACCATAGACGCTTACGGCAAACAGTCCTGCGCGAGTGTGAGCGGCAGGCCCCCGTGCCTTCGATGCAGCCCAGGTACGTATACGGTCACCGTACAGAAACGCCAGCGTGGCCAGCAGCAACAGGAAGGGCACAACCAGGGAAAAGGCCTGGTTCGACGAGATAAGCAGCAGGCCGGATCCGATAGCACCGCCGGCAAGCGTCGAGAGTGTCATGCGAAGCAGTGACTGGCGATCGAAAAGCCGTAGTTCATGTCTGAACCCCAGTGCGCCACCCAGATAGCCGGGAAATACCGCGACGGCGCTAGTCGCGTTGGCAGCGACTGGCGGTACGCCGACAAATACCAGCGCGGGGAAGGTCAGAAAGGTGCCGCCTCCCGCGATCGTGTTCAGTACACCTGCGGAGAATGCGGCGGTGGCAAGAACGCACTGGTCGATCACAAGTCGAGTCTTCGTAATACTGAAAAAAACGACCCCAAGCTGCCCACGATCCTCACCGAAATGCGACGATCGCGCCAGGCGCTCGAGCGCAAAAGTGAACGCCGTGCTCGGCTATGCTATCGAGCATAGCGAACAAGCTGTTGTGGCGAATCACCGAACGGATCTCATGATCAAGGGGCAACCGCTCCATCGTCATACGGGCAACTGCAGCCCGGACTCGGCGAAGGCCGTCGAGACCACCGAGATGTTGTAGTACATAGTGGCGGCTGGCGAAGGGAGTACGGCGACATCAGACTGGTCGATCATACGATACGCCACAAGAGACTAGTACCTGGCCATCGGGCGTGCTGTCTGCAAAATGTGACGCACAACTGGGCGGCACCGGCGCGGTCGCACAGCCCCCCTTCTTGGGGAAAAGGATAGCTACGGCGGGCATGTCGACACGTGCGTTCTGGAACATCGGGTCGACGTTGGCGACATACAGCGCAAATCCCGTCGACTAGGGCAGGGAGTAAGAGCCATAGGCTAGAACGTCAGCAATTCTGCATGATCCGGGCCGGCAGATTGTTGTGAAGGGCTGTGATCAGTAAACGCCACTCCACCGCTGCAATCATCGAGTGGCCAGCGGCGATTGCGATAGGGAAGATGACCGAAGCGTGGTACGGCGTCGTCAGCCACCCGACAGGGATACGAAAGGTGGTGCCGATACGTCACCACCAAAACCAGCCATGGCTGCCGGCGACTGCACCGGCGACGGTTAGCAAGCTCAGCATGAGTAGCACCCAGTGCATGAATTGCATTACGGCGAATACGCGTTGCGGATTCGTTGCCGCCTGATGCAGGAATAGCCGTCGCAGCACCAACGGCTCGAGCACGAACAGCATCAGCGTGAACAACACCCACACCAACACCATGGCGTGCATCCACCAGAACGACGGCAGGGTGAAGCGCTCCCAGGCATTCAGCCGGTGGATCATGTAGAAGCCGCTCAGTCCGGTGACCAGTGTTGTCACCCGTGCCTGCCAGGCAAAGCGGTGCTCGATGCTTTCGAACAGTGCGATTCTGTCGTCGGCGCTCGCCAGTCGCTTTACCGCCGGCAGGATGACAGTCGTCACCATCGCGACGCCGCCGATCCATAATACGACGCCCACTACATGGAGTACGCGGGCTAGGCCCATCTCTATCATTGCCGTATCTCAAGTTGGCCGGACATGCGGTCCCGGGATAACCCCTTCACAAAGAGAGCCCCGCGGCCGGCAGGCACAGATGATCCCGAGATCAAGTTCCACCAATTGCTGGCGGAACACCCCAAGTCGGTTTTCCTGCCTCGTCGGCCGTCGGGGCTGTATTTCCCCAGCGGATGCAGGTGGACCCACTAATTCGTTATCGCTGTTCGGGCGGGAGTGCGTTCTTGCCCTGTCTTGCAAGTGCGGCACGGCGCTCTCGTGCTAACAGGCGTACCTTGCCAACCTGCGGTTTCAATTCGGAAGCAGCGGCGAGCGCCTCCTCTACCGAGGCCGCTTTACGCGCTTGCTCGGGCGCTGACGCAAACTGTGCCTTGTGCGGCTCCAGCAAGGGGTCGTGGTTCGGTATTTTCATCGTTCTTCAACTCGCTATGGTGGTGGTTCTCACGGGAGTCACGTGTCTGCTTGGGTAGTGCGTACGATACAACGTGCAGCATCAGCATCAGCACGCGAAAGCCAGCGTCGCGTTTCTGGTGTGACGAGCGTGCTCCAACCGGCGTTATTCGGCCGGTTTTTCAGGCCCGGTTGTGATGCGGAGTAAGGCATCGAGATCCAGACAACGGATCGCTTGAATCGCGAGTTCCCAGCGCCCCTCGGCGCACAGGCCGCTGATGCCGGCATCCTCATATGCACGGAGTGCCGCCTCGACACAGTGATCCCTTACCGCTTCTGCTACGTCAATCGCCTCTGGCATCGCGTCCCCAGGGTCCAGCAGGGTGGACGGTGGTGACCGCCTGCTTGCACAGACAGACGGCCCTCGAATCTACACAGTGCAATGCAACATCGTTTATCGGAAACGATGATATGAATATTCGATTAATTTCGTTTTATAAATCTTTCGTCTAGACGTAGATTGAAGCACAGGATCGTGAAGTTTGCGCCTTTGAGATCGTACCCCCGGGACCTTTACCGCTGTGCGTAAGGCGTATCGGCTGATGCGTTGCTGAGACCGGGTTTAAAGGGGCTGGTCCGGTGATATCGGCTGGGGCACGACGACAAAGTGGTTTTCATGGAGCATGTCGGAAATGATTTCGGTACGAGTCGCAATGAAATTTGGTCACGAGCCTTTGAAACGCACACCCGTGGTGCTGCAGATGGATGCGGACGATCAGCCGGTAGGCCCGGTGCTGACCGACCGGTCGGGGGTGGCGACGTTCGACCTGCCGCCGGGCAGCGGCAAGGTACTGGTATCGGGTGTGGAACGCTTCCACGGGCGGATTGACGGTGACATCTCGATCGACCTCTGGTCGATCACCCAAGCACCGGACGATTCGACCGGTGCACCGGGCGTGTTTCCCTCCGGCAGCAACGCCTACTCCGGGATGGCAACACAGGTCGTTGAGGTCAATGGGCGCAATGTACTCACGGATAGCGAGGGATATCTCGTTGATCCGGCAGACTGGACCGAAGCCTTCGCAAAGACCCTGGCTCGGCAAGAGGGGTTGGCCCTCAACGCGGAACATTGGGAGGTCATCCGTTTCCTGCGTGAGCAGTATGCCCGTCATGGTTCTCAGGCCAGCGTTCGCGACATGATCCGGCACTTCCGCAAGGTCTGGGATGGCGAGCGTGGGTCCAATCGCCACCTGCATCGCCTGTTCCCCCGCGGTGGCCCGCAGAAGCAAGGCAACCGTCTGGCCGGGTTACTGCGCACCAAAGGTGAGCACTGAGCGCGCGGAATGGTTGGCGCGGGCACGACAAGCGACGAGCGTCTTGCAGCCCTTAGCCGCATCGTACGGGAGGTGGATGCTGCGTCAGATCTAAATGCGGCGCTCGAGGTCTTAGTAGCCCGTACGCGGCGCCTCATGGCAGCCGATGTATGTACCGTCTACTTCACCCAGGACGATGACCGGCGCCATGTGATCGCGGCGACCGACGGGTTGTCCTCCAACGTGATCGGTCAGGTGCATGTTGACTTCGGTGAAGGTGTGGCGGGACAGGTCGCCGAGTCACGTCGCCCATTGAACCTCGAACAGATACCGGCGGATCTGGACCAGGATTTTCTGTTGCAGACCGGTGAACGGCAGTACGGGGGCGCCCTTGGCGTACCGGTTGTGCACAAGAGAAAAGTGATCGGTGTGTTGCTGGTCCGTCAGCGCGAGGCGCGTCGTTTCAGCGATGCGGATGAGGCGCTGTTGACGACGCTGGCGGTACAACTGGGCAGTGCCATTGCCCATGCGAAAGCGAGCGGGGAATGGTGTCAGTTCTGCCATCCGCGTGGTCAACAAACGATTGAAGGTGTGCCAGGCGCTCCGGGTTTGTCGATGGGGCGTGCCGCTGTCGTGGTTGGCAGTGGCTCGATCATGGATATCCCCGATCGGCCAGTAACGAAAGTCGGAGCCGAAGAGAGAAGGCTGCATGCCGCCATTCGGGCGGTAAGGGACGAGGCGTCGGAGATCAGGGCAGCATTCGCCGGGCAGTTGGGCGAAGCGGAACTCGGCCTGTTCGATGCCTACGCGATGCTGCTCGATAGCCCGGAATTGGTCGATACAGCAACGGCCGAAATCTGGGGCGGCAACTGGGCGGCAGGTTCGGTTGCGCGTGCCGTCGAAAAGCTCGCGAGACAATTTGACGCCATACCGGATGCCTATCTGCGGGAGCGCGCGGCGGATATTCGTGCGCTGGGAGGGCGAATCATCAGTCACTTGCTGGACAAGACCGACACGACGGCGATCGGTGGCGGACCGACTATCGTTGTCGGGCAATGTCTTAGTGTGCTCGACATCGGCAAGGTAAAACAGGGCGACCTGGTTGGCATTGTCACCGCAGAAGGCTCGGCACTGTCGCATGCGGCCATTGTCGCGCGTGCGCTGGGCATTCCGGCGGTCGTCGGTGTGCAGGGCCCGCCCTTGGCTTATCTGGACGGACACGAATTGGTAGTCGACGGCTACGCCGGAAAAGTGCATGCCCACCTGAATGCCGCAATGCGCGTTGAATTTAGCCGCGTGATCGAAAATCAGCGTCGGGAGAACGCGTCTCTTGAGTCCATCCGACATCTCGAAGCCATTACCGCGGATGGCCAGTGTGCGACCCTGTATGTGAATGCCGGTCTGAGCGCAGACGTCGAGGCCGCGGTAACGGCAGGGGCTTCCGGGATTGGCCTGTATCGTTCGGAGTTGCCGTTCATGTTGTTCGACCGCCTGCCGAGTGAACGCGAACAGGCTGGATTGTACCGGACGGTACTGCAGGCGATGCACCCGTTGCCGGTAACCATCCGGGTACTCGATATCGGCGGCGACAAACAACTTCCGTATCTTCAAGAGAGACGCGAATCCCCCACTCGCGGCCAGCGCGGCATCCGCTTCCTGTTGGATCACCCGGATGTGTTTCTCACGCAATTGCGCGCCGCGCTGCATGCGAATGAGGGGCTGGGTAATCTACGGCTTCTCTTGCCGATGATCACCTGTGTCGATGAGCTTGACCACTCACTGCGGATTGTCGACCAGGCAGTGGAGCAGATCGAGGGCGAAGGGGTCGACGTCGGACGGCCGGAAATCGGGGTGATGATCGAGGTCCCCGCCGCGATCTACCAGATCGCGCTGCTGGCCAAGAAGGTCGCCTTCTTTTCCGTTGGGACGAACGATCTCGCGCAGTTCCTGTTGGCGACCGACCGGGATGACTCTGCAGGAGCCGGGCGTTTTGACGTGCCGCATCCGGCACTGTTACAGGCGCTGCATCGCATCATTGAAGAGGCTCATCAAGCGGGTAAGCCTGTCAGCGTCTGTGGGGAGATCGCCGGAGAACCCGCAGTGGCATTGGTGCTACTCGGTATGGGGTTCGATGCGCTCAGTATGGGGCCCGCGGTGTTACCCGCGGTCAAGGCGGCGATCCGTCGCTCGAACAGCGCATCGCTGCGCAAGTTCGCCGACGAGGCCTTGCGCTGCCAATCAATAACAGACGTCGAGCGATTGCTGAGCAAGGTAGTACGTACGGGAGATCCGGTGGGAACTTCTTCGAAACGGAGGGATAGCGAATCCGACCAGGAAGCCGACCGGCCGGGAAGAACACCGGCAACGGCATAAATGACCATGAAGAGACACCCCGCATTGCGCCAGCTTTCCAGTGACCACCACACGGGCTTGGTGCTTGCGCGTAAGGCGCGTGAGGCGGCCAAAGGAACTGTCCACGATCAGCGTTACGCGTGGACGACGCTGGTGGCACGCTTTCATGCCGAATTGGAGCCGCATTTTACGGTAGAGGAAAAGGGGCTTTTGGTGGCGCTGTGGCGCGCTGGTGAGACGGATTTGGTCGAGCGAACGCTGACGGAGCATGAAGACATGCGCAGCTTGATCGCGCAAGACCGGCCGGAGAACCTTGCCCGGTTCGCTGCAATGCTGGCGGCACACATTCGATTCGAGGAGCAGACCCTTTTCGCACGTGCGCAGGAGTCGCTGGCGCCTGATCAGCTTACAGAGTTGGTGATGGCATAACCGGTAATCATCGGACCCGCGGTCGATTGCGGTGCTGCAGTGCCGGTGAGTTGGTGCTCGAGTGCCGAGTGGGTGGGTTTAATGACACGGGTATTAAGGGATATGCAGCAGATTCAAGAAAGAACTTCGCCGCCCTCATTCGCCTTGTTCGAACTTGGCTTCCGCCCGTTCTTTAGCGCAGCGGCCGTGTTCGCGATCGTGGCCATCGGGTTGTGGATGGCAATGTTTGTGTTTTCGGCACCACTTACACCGCACGGGCTCGGCGGTACGCTTTGGCATGGCCACGAGATGGTATTTGGCTATGCGATGGCAGTGATCGCCGGTTTTCTGCTTACGGCCGTTGGGAACTGGACAGGGGCGCCGGGCTTGCGCGGTAGCGCCCTGCTGGGATTGCTGGTGGCTTGGGCGGTGGCTCGTGTCGCATTCTTTTGGCCGAGTGAATCAGCACTTGCTGTTGCAGCCCTCGCAGATACGATCTTCGCAGTCGGACTGCTCGTCTCGGTGGCGCGGCCTATCGTCCGAGTCAGGCAGTGGAAGCAACTGGGCATACTTGTCAAGCTCGTCTTGCTGTTGGCGAGCAACCTGGTCTATTACGCCGGCGCGTTGGGGTATGCCCCGGACGTCGCAACCTGGGGCCTTTATTCGGGGCTGTATCTGGTGCTTGCGCTCGTGTTGGCAATGGCACGACGTGTTGTGCCGTTCTTTATCGAGCGCGGCGTTGACGAGGCCTTCGAGGCGCACAACCGCGCTTGGGTAGATGCCAGCAGTATGCTGCTGTTCCTGGTCTGGGCGGTACTCGATGTGTTCTTCGACCAGGTAATCGTTGTCGGCGCCCTGTCGCTGCTACTGTTCCTGCTCCATATGGTCCGGCTGCGGGACTGGTTCACGCCGGGAATACTCCGTGCGCCGCTACTGTGGTCTCTGTATTTGGGTTATGGATTTCTCGTCCTCGGCTTCCTTCTGAAGGCGCTGGCTGTCTTCTCTGGTATTGCAGAAACGCTGGCGTTACACGCCTTTGCCTTCGGCGGTATCGGCATGATCACGCTCGGCATGATGTCGCGTGTCAGTCTTGGCCATACTGGGAGGAATGTGTTTGACCCACCGAATATGCTCGCACCGATGTTTTCGTTGCTGCTGGCGGGAGCCTTGGTTCGTGTCATCGCGCCGCTCGTTGACGGGGCGGACTACATCGCATGGGTGGCGATGTCGCAGGTCTTCTGGATGCTCGGTTTTGGTCTGTTTCTCGTTTCCTATCTGCCCATGCTGATGCGGCCCAGGGTGGATGGGCGGCGAGGTTAGGGGCACCGCGCCATGACGACGCAAATTAATGTCAAGCGCGTGTACGAGCTGCCGGACGCCGCGGATGGTCGGCGTATCTTGGTCGAAAGACTATGGCCACGTGGTGTGCGCAGAGATTCGATCGATCTCGACCGCTGGGCAAAGGAACTGGGCGCCAGCGACGCGCTGCGTCGCTGGTACGACCATGTCCCGGACAGGTGGCCAGAGTTCAAACGGCGATATCGTGCCGAACTGAGACAGCATCCAGAAAATTGGGAATCACTGGTGGAGCTTGCACGCAGCGAGCCCGTGACGCTGTTGTTCAGTGCGCGGGATGAAAAGCGCAACAATGCCGTTGCACTAGCCACTTTCCTTGCGGAGAGGGTATTGGAGTCCCACAAGGGTGAGTGAGCAAAGAGGAGGGCGTGTATCTCAAAAGGCAGCCTGTCAGATGGATGACACGCTGTCGATGAGAACTCGAATCTCTGCGGATGCGGGTTATCAGATTGTTCGCCGGGCGCCGCTCCGCCCTAGCAAGTGAGGCTGCGTATGAAGCTCGATAAGGCAGTTCGGGCCTGGGGGACGCCGAATTTCCAGGAAGTGTTGAAGGACGAGATTGAACAGTGCGCAGTCGATGAACTACCGCTGTCGCAGGCGCTTCGTTATGGTAACTACGTGGCCGACGAAAAACCCGCAATAATGGTTCACCGTGTCGAAAAGCGAGGGTCTTGCATTGTTGCCAGGATTGGACTGTTTTTCGCCGGGATCGATGCGGGCTCGTGTTGTGCAAACGATCCGACGCCTGTCCAGCCGCGCCATGAGTATTGTGTCATTCAACTCGAGATCGAACACGATACCGGAGAAACCAAGTTCAGATTGATCGATGAATGAGTGCAACTAACAGCCCTGTTGCTGTTCGGATGTCTGGGTGCGGTCCATCTCCGTGACGCTGACGAGTCCGCATTGGACACGAACGACCCTCGTTGGGTTCGGAAGCGGCTTTGTGGGCGGTCAACGGATTGGAGGATATGCGCAAGACCGCGAGCCTGGGGGAAGGGCCGAGGCCGCGGAAGACGACCGGACAGTGATGGCGGCCTCAGTCCTCGTGTTTCGACATGCCGCGTATCCTGGTTTCGCGAAGCAGGCCCGCTTCATCGAGAATCGGGTAGGCAGCAGACACAATATGCGAGTTGAACCGATGCAGGTCGCGGATCAGGTCGACGAATAACGGCGCTGACCTATCCGTGCCGCGGCCCGATGCAGATTTGCGGAAGTGGGCATCCAATATGGTGTTCTCGTGGGAACGGAATTGGTCTTTCTGTTCTGCCAGGCGGCGGGCAGCTCCGACATCGCGCGATATCATGACGCCTGATGCGAGTTTTAGGCTGGACTGGACCAGGGCGACCAGATGCAGGATGTCAGCCGTCTGTTCGCCATTGAACGACAGTGACCCCTTGGCCTTGGCTCGAGCCCTGTCGGCCAGATTCAGATGGACGATGTCGCCCGCGTGCTCCAGGTTGCTCACGAACAGCAGGGTTTCCTGGATTCGGCGGGCAGTGTCCGGCGACATTCCTGCTTCAGGCAACCTGGCGAGGTATTCCTGGATGGCTTTTTGATAGGCGTTGATCTGTCGGTCGGTCTGTTTCGCGCCTTTCAGATGCTCGACGTTTCCGGTTGTCAGCGCATCGACGATCATCTGCAGCATGCGCTCGAGGAGTTCAGTCATCCGTGCCGCTTCAGTCTGCGCGTTGACGAGTGCCGATGTGGGCGAAACCAGTGCGGCGTCATCGAGGTAGCGAGGCGTGGCCAGCGGATCTTCCAGTGTTTTCGGTGCAGGCATCAGCCGATACATCGCCTTCATGATCGGGCCGGCCAATGGCAGTGCAGTGAGTACGAGTACGAGGTTGAAAGCCACATGTGAGGCGGCAACCGCCGCCACGCCATCGCCGACGCCTGCAGCCGCGCCGTTGATGATTGACCCTGCAAAAGGGGCCGCGGCGAGCGCGAGTATCGCCCTACAGGCAAGATTGGCCATCGGTAAGCGGCGGGCATTGGCCGGTTGTCCAAACGTCGCCGAGACGGCGGGCAGACCGCCACCCAGGTTTATCCCCAGAACGAGCGCCGCGGCGCCAGTGGGTTCGAGGCTTCCTGCCGCGACGAACGACATGATGAGGAGCACCATCGCGAGCGTCGAATAGCTGGCCCAAGTGGCGAGCGCGCCGGCAATCAACGCAAGTACCGGTTCCCGGGCCACCGTGGATAACGCCATATGAAACAAGCTGGCATCGCGCAACGGAACGGTCGCCGTGCTGATCAATTTCAATGCGAGCAGCATCAACCCGAGACCGAACAGAATGCGACCGGCATTCTTTGCGCGAAAGCCATTCGATGAGGAAAACGTGACGTAACCTGCGGCAATCAGGATCGGCGACAGGATGGAAATTTTGTTGCCACCCAATCCGAATATGCCGGCAACGAGCGACGACCCCGCGTCGGCTCCCAGCAAGACTGCGAGCCCGGCGGCAGGGGCCAGCAGTCCCGTTTCTGCAAGCCCGGCAGCGATCATCGCCGTTGCCGTGCTGCTTTGCAGGAACAAGGTCGCCGCGCTGCCTGAAATGGCAGCCGTAATGCGGCTGCGCGTACCCCGCTCGATAAAATTCCTGAGGCGCGGCCCCCAGCCGCGGACCACGCCGGTATGCACCATGCGAACGCCCCACAGCAGCATTGCCACGCCGCCGAGAAGGTTGATCAGGATGAGTGTTCCAAAGTTGTTCATGCTCGAAGGCCGGCAAGTGCGTGGAAGCTGCGCTCAAGACTGATCGAGCCGCCAGCGGTCTTTAAGAACCCCAACGTAATCAGCGATGATGAGAGAGACCGGGACCATCGTTCGCCTTCGCGACATGGGCACACACAATGTATATACAAATCATATGACAGTTTCGTTTCAAGTCAATAGTGCCGCGTCGGTGGAGAGGGGATTATCGGTCGGCCAACAGTGGCGCCGTTGGGACAGACGCAGACGTCACTGCCGGTCAGGCAGGGAACGGTTTGATGCGGCGCGTTTGATGCCGGGGCCCGAGGCGTAACGGCTGATGTGGTTCGTCAAGAGCTGCGTTTGGAAAGGGCCGGGTACCGTCCGGCCACTAGCGAAAATGACCTCCTCGCCGAGCACTATTGTGGCCCGGCAGTCGGGTCAGCCACTACATCGAGTTTCCTGCGGAGCGAGCATTCAGGCGTGGAACCGCAGTTTTGCTTCGCGTGCTGCCTGTGCCTGGCTGG
>Ga0116152_10003969_pt1 | contig 11762 bp, 15 predicted proteins | sample AD_UKC119_MetaG_FD_89894 | JGI IMG/M metagenome (GOLD analysis project Ga0116152, IMG submission 89894) | Active sludge microbial communities of municipal wastewater-treating anaerobic digesters from Hong Kong - AD_UKC119_MetaG | ecosystem: Engineered > Bioreactor > Anaerobic > Digestate...
AGCCTGGTGTCCTCGACGTTCATCTGGACCAGGATCTCGCCGTAACCCTCGTTGAACTGCTTGTAGGTCTCGATCCTTCTGTCCATCTCCGGAGACTTGGAGATCTTGCCCTTGCCGTCCAAAACAAGACCGGGGTCGACTCCGCAGACGTTCTCGCCGCAGACCAGGGTGATGCCGGATATGGCGGCACCGATGGCGAAGTGCTCCCAGTTGGCGCCGGCGATATCTGTGGAGCCGAGGGCTCCGGTGAAGATGGGGACCTTCATCTTGACCTTTCGATCCCATCCGTACTCGGTCTCGGTATCCACCTCGTTGAATACGGCGGTGTCAGGGTTTCCATCGACCCCTTCGGGGAGGCCCTTGGCGCCGACGGCGTAACCCTGGATGTTTATGTGGGAATAGTCAAGGGGATAGTCCTTGTCTGCCCCCGCAGTGATATCGCCGAAGGGACCGGGGTAAAGCACTTCCCGACCCCTGAACGAGGATAACCATATATCACAACCGCCCCTGCAGCCGTCGACACAGCGGGTGCAGATCCCTGACATGGGGGCGACGTTTCTCGACCGGTTGTAAGTCCCGATCGCTTCGTTGGCGTTTGGCTGTCGGAGATTCATAAAATGCCTCTTTATTATTTTAAATCATCCTCCACCCAGGCGGGATGCGCCCGGACGGCTTACCCTTCGGACGTGCTCTTCCGGCACTCTATTATATGAATTTTATCCAAGCAAGATATTGCCGACCTCATCATATAAATAGACACCGCAGGTTATGCTTCAGAGAGCAATACTTAGAATAATCTGAAAATAGTTAAAGTTTTTGATCAGTCGATCCCGATAAATTGAACGAGGCAGATACCTCCCCACCAGGATGGTCGTCGGAGGGCCTGCCAAAAATCCGGCACTGACCAAGAGCCCAATGATCCCAACGAAGACGAGGCCGACCCGACCCGGCCCGCCGACTTCCGCCTTCCACTAAAGGGTCAATGGAGATCCCCGTCCTTCAGCCCCACGATCTTCTGGACATCAACGAGCTTCCAAACCAGGGACCTCTCCTCCCGGGCGATGGAGTCGAGGGGGTCATCGGGGGAGTGGCCCAGGGCGGAGAGGACGTTTCTTGAAAGGCTCTTTCTCCGGATCAGATCGACGAACCTCTCCTTAACGGCCCTCTTCTCCTCGGGGTCTGATACCTCGACGAGGCGGCCCCGCAACGTGACGAACCTGTAGCTGGAGAGGTCGGGAGCGAACCGTTCCACCTCCACCGAGACGTGAGGGTCCTCCCGAAAGAGCTCGATCTTCTTGCCGTACTTTGTGGATAGGAAGTACATGAAGTTCCCATCGAAGATGTAGATGAAGGGCGCCACGTAAGGGTACCTGTCCCCCTTGAAGGCGATCCTGCAGACGTGCTCGTCATCGATCAGCCGGTCGTACTCCCTCTTTTTCATGCTGGGGATCTTGACGGGTTCCAAGGCCATCTCCTCACGAAAAATTTGATCAGCTGAAGATCAGAGGCCCGATATCTTCTCATTTATCAGGGCTTTTAGGGCCTCTTCGGCCACTGGGCTCTCTTTCGGCTTGTGGTACATGGTGCACCTCGCGGGCATCGGTATCAGCCCCTCGTCCAAGAGGGAATAGTGGAGGGCCTCCAGGTCAATCTCGCCAAGGGCGTACCTCTTCAGCATCTCGGCCACCTCGGTCCGCTCCCTCTCTCCGAGGGCCTCGAACTTCTCCACCAGTTGAACTATCTCCTCTATCAACTTCAACGCCTCGGAGAGTAGCGGTATCTTTTGGGATATAGCCCTTGCCGAAGACCCCAGCCAATAAATACGATCGGAGACCATCGCCGCTGGCATACCAATCACCTGGAGAGTTCACCATGACAAAAACCCCAAACTCAGCCGTCGGGATCGACGACGTTGCCGTTGCCGTGCCCAGGCTCTTCATATCTACCCTCGGCGAGTTCGCGAGGGCGAGGGGGATTGAGCCCGCGAAGCTCGCAAGAGGGGTCGGCGTCGAGAAGATGGCGGTCCCCGACGCCCACGAGGACGCCGCCACCATGGCCGCATCTTCGATCCTGGAGCTTTTGAGAAGAAACGACCTTCTCCCCGAGGAGGTCGGGAGGATCTACATCGGGACCGAGTCGGGGGTCGACGAGGCGAAGGCGATCGGCACTTACGTCATTGGGATGTTGGAGCGGATCTATGGCTCCGGGTCCTTCCAGGAGTGCGCCACTGTGGAGTTCAAGTCGGCCTGCATCGGAACGACCATCGCTCTTGAGAACGTCGCCGACTGGCTGAGGGCAAAGGGCGACCACGATCTCAGCGAGAACGCCGGCCGACGGCGGCGAAGGGTGGGGATCGTGGTGGCGACGGACGTCGCCCGCTACGAGCTGAACTCCCCCGGCGAGTACACCCAGGGAGCGGGCTCCGTCGCCCTCCTGGTCGATCGGGACCCGAGGATTCTGGCTCTCGATCCCGTCATGGGGGTCTATACAAGAGACGAGAACGACTTCTTCAGGCCCATCGGGACGAGGTGCGCCGTCGTCAACGGCAAGTACAGCAACCAGTGCTACCTGGCGGCGATGGATGGAGCCTTCTCCTCTTACAGAAAACGGGCGATCGAAAGCGGGATGATCCGCCTCTCGGAGGGCGAATGCGCAACAGATCACCTGGGCAAGATCATATTCCATATCCCTTACCCCCGGATGGCGGAGTACGCGGCAGCCTCGATATTCCGGTCCGAGTGGCGAGACCTGCCCCGGTGGCGGGACGTCGAAGAGGAGATCGGTCCCGAGCCGAGGTCCGATGGAAATCTGGGCGAGAAGGAGCGGCTCTCGGCCGAGGAGGGTTACAGGAGGAGGTTCTCAAAGTCCGCACAATTTTTGGAGGCTTTCGGAGAGAAGGTGAAGCCCTCTACCCTGGCATCGTCGCTGGTCGGAAACATCTACACCGGCTCGATTTATTTGGGGCTTGCAAGCCTTCTGGAAAAGGGGCTCCTCGTCCCCGGAGAGCGGGTCGGCTTCGGCTCCTACGGGAGCGGATGCTCTGCCGCCTTCTTCTCGGGAGTGGTCCCGGCCGGCGTCGAGTCGGTGGCCACTGGCGATCTATTCAAAAAGCTCAATGAGCGGGTCGAGATAGGACTTGAGGACTATCGGCTCCTCCACGAGGGTGAGCGGCGCGATAGCGTGGTTCCGCCGTCGGGGGAGTTCGCCCTCGCCGAGATCGACGGGGACGGGTACAGGCACTACGACTTCGTGGGCTGAGGATCTGGGGAGCTGAGGGGCGGGCCTGGGCCGATGAAAGATTGACGGCGGCCAATTTCAAATATTTTATATAGGTTGGGCGACCATCAGTATTCATGGGAAAGACGCTTGAACTGCTGGCCTCTCGGGATCGAAGAGAGTTCGTCCTACCCTTATCCATAGTGATTGCTGGATTTTTGATCTTCGCCTGGACCATCTTTTCTGGGATCTCGGGGATCGGCGGAGATCTGATCCAGGCGACGGCGCCGGGGACTGTTGACCTCGACCTTCAGGATGTCGGAGAGTACACCATCTTCTACGAGAACGTGAGCTTCGTCGACGGTCGGTTTTACTCGACGGGAGATGCGATTCCATCTGGTCTTGAGATGGAGGTGGTGGACCTATCTTCCGGGGAGAAAGCAGATCTCCACCCTTCGGTGGGAGGGTCCACCTACACCATCGGCGGCCGTTCGGGCAGGTCGATCGCGGCCTTTGCCATCGATCATCCCGGAGTCTACAGGATGACGAGCAGGTACTCGCCGGGGAGCGATGGGCCGGAGGTGGCCCTGGCGGTCGGCCATGACTTCGTAGGGAAGATGATATCGATGATGTTGGTCTCCTCCGCCGCGTTCTTTGGATCGATTATCATCGCAGCCATCATCCTGGTTTCGATCCAAAGAAAGAGGGGGCGAGAGGAGGAGCGGCTCCGGGAGGAAGCGCGGATGATTCGGGGCCGGTGACCTGAGTTGCCAGATCCAACTTGGAAGAAAAACAGGAATCGGTCCCCGAAATTCAAAGATGGGAGAAATGATGATTTGACACCACAAAAACCGCCTGCTATCGTCCTGGTGGCTTTCGGAAGCCTCGACCCCGAGGCGAGGAAGACCTACGGGAATATCAGAGCCACATACCAGCAAAAGTTTCCCGGCTCGACGGTCCGGATCGCCTTCACCGCCGGTTTCATCCGGCGGATTCTCGCAGAAAAAGAGGGGATCTATGTCCACGGCCCCCTCGCGGCCATGGCAGAGCTTTCCGACGAGGGCGAGACAAATGTCGTCGTCCAGTCGCTCCACGTCGCCCCCGCTTCCGAGTTCCACGATGCTGCATCCCTCGTCTCGGCCCTCAGGACGGTTCGGGGGAAGTTCGGATTCCGGAATCTGGAGATGGGGGCGCCGCTGCTCGCACGCGGCCGGGATTTTGATGCCGTTTCCGAAGCCCTCGCCCCGGAGTTCGATCGGGTCACCGTCGAGGGCGAGGTGGCGATGCGCCCAAGAAATCCGGAGGAGACGGCCGTCGTCCTGATGGGCCACGGGACCGACCACCCCGCCGACTCCGCCTACGCCCGGATGGCGCTGGTCCTGCAGCGGGATCACAGGAACGCATTTTTGGGGACGATCGACGGCTTTCCGGGGCTGGAGGAGGTGATGGCCGAGGTGAGGGCGGCCGGCGTCGGGAGGGTGAGGCTCGACCCCTTCCTTCTGGTGGCGGGAGGCCACGCCACGAAAGACCTCGCCGGGGACGACCCCACATCCTGGAAGAGCGCCTTCGAGGAGGCGGGCTTTGAGGTCGAAGTCCTTCTCCGGGGGATGGGCGAAAACCCCCGGGTGGTGGAGGTCTTCATCGAGCATACGAAACGGGCGATCGAGGGCTTCCGGCAGACCTTATGAAATGACGGTGCCCAGGCGGCGGCGCAGAACCTGAGGCTGCCGTAGGCGGACCCGCCAGGGTGACAGGCACCCGCGCCCTCAATCGGACCCCTTCCACCCCTCCAGCCCCTCCTTGTAGAGGAAGGCGACGATCAGAAGCCCTGCGATCGGGTCGGCCTGCCAGAGGCCGAATAGGTAGTTTGCCCCCAAACCCACCAGCAGGGCCGCTGAGAGGAGGGCGCAGGCGAGGGTCTCTTTTGAGTCGGCGATGAGGGCCCGGCTTCCGATCGCCACCCCCAGGTCCCGTTTTTTGCGGGCGATGATCGGCATTATCAAGATCGAGAGGAGGGCTATCGCGATCCCCGGCGCCGATGGTTCGGAAACTTCATTGCCCGCCAGCTTTCCCATCGACTCGATGAGGACGTAAGATCCGAGGATAAAGAAGGTGGCTGCGACGAACCTCTGGGCCTTCCTCTCGATCTCCTCCTCTTCCTCCTCAGAGCCCGGCCGGTGCTTTCTGAGCCGCCATATCAAAATCAGGCCCGAGAGGGACTCGACGATGCTGTCGAGCCCAAACCCGACGAGGGCGATGCTACCGGCGAGCCGTCCAAAGAAGATGGAGGCTATCGCCTCGGCGACGTTGTAGGCTAAATTGAAGTACTCCAGCCGGAGGGCTCTTTTGTAGGGATCTTTAGAGGCGTCCGTCTCAACCATGTCTGATGCCACCACTTTCGCGTTCTCCACTTCACCAAATCTGGATGGAAATTTTGGCTTTCAACCATTTAGAACCATATGCTCTGGCTCTTCTCTGTTCTAGATCGTCGTGATTCCTTTCCACATTTCTTGGCTGCTTTCCAGCACCAAAGCCCCAAATACCATCCCGACAAAATAAACTCCCGATGTCCCCACAAGAAAGCGCCCTCATCCTGGTCGTATACCTCGTCCTCTTTGCCGCCATCCACAGCCTCATGGCGAGCCTCCCCTTCAAGAGGAGGGCCGCAAAGATCCTCGGCCGCCGGACCGACCGGTGGTACCCGGCGATCTTCTCCCTCTCGGCCTTCGTGATGGTCCTGCCGCTGGTCTACCTCGTCTACCTATTTCCCGGCAAAATCCTCTACGTCGTCCCCTCGCCCTGGCGGTGGGCGATGGTGGCGGGGCAGGTCCTGGCGGGGCTTCTTTCGCTCAGGGCCTTCGTCGACGCGCCCCACCGGTTCCGGGTCCCGCTCCAGCTTTTGGGGGCGGGGGCCGACGAGGCGGAGAAGCTTGCCCCGCGGGGGATCTACTGCTGGATAAGAGATCCGTTCCTCCTCTCGGGCTTTCTCCTCATCTGGCTCACCCCCTTCATGACGACGAACATCCTCATCCTCTACGCCATGGTCACCGTCTACCTCTACCTGGGGTCGCTGCACTGGGAGAAAAGGCTCCTCGCCCAGTTCGGGGGCGAGTACCGCTCGTACCAAAAACGGGTCCCGAGGATGATACCCCGGCGGGGGAGGGTCTGCCCCGGCGGGTGACGGCGGACGGAGGAGAAGAAGATGTTCTCGAACCCGACCATCGTCCTCGCCCTCTACCTCGTCGGCTATGCCAGCCTGCACAGCCTCCTCGCCGACAGCCGGGTCAAGAGACGAGCCCGGCGGGCCTTCGGCCTGAGAAAGATGAGGTGGTACAGGCTTTTCTTTTCGATAATGGCGGCTGCGACCCTCTCCCCCCTTCTCTACCTCCTCTATCTTCACCCCGGTGAGGTCCTCTATTCCGTCCCAGCCCCCTGGAGATGGGCGATGATCGCGGGGCAGCTGGCAGCGTCCCTCGCCTTCGGCAAGGCCTTCCTCGCGATGGGGCCCCTCCGATTTCTGGGGTTCCATCCCGATGACGGCGAAGACGAAGGGGGGGGCGATCTGATCATCGAGGGCGTCTACTGCCGGACGAGAAACCCCCTCTTCCTCTTCGCCCTGATCTTCCTCTGGCTCTCCCCAGTCATGACCGAGAACCTCCTCGTCCTCTACCTCATCGCCACCGTCTACTTCTATCTCGGATCGGTCCACGAGGAGAGGACGCTGGCCGAGAAGTTCGGAGCCGCCTACCGCGACTACCAGAGGCGAGTGCCCAGGATCGTCCCCCGCCTGCGCTGCCGCTATCCCGAAACGCGAGTCGGAGGCGGGGGTCGGGACCGGGGGTCCGGCGCTGAAACGAGACCTGAGACGGACTCCGACGAAGCTCGCAACCTCTGATGACTGATGACCTCTGACGACGAGGGCGGCGGCGACATCCGACGACTTCTGATCTTAATCTCTGATCCCGAAAGGCCGGCGAAAGTTCACCGGCCGTAGGTCGCCGCGGCCTCGCCCGACGAGAGAATGTTTCCCTCCATCGCCGCCTCAAGCTCGGATCTATCGGAGCCGGCCGCAAGATCTAGCTTTGAATCCAGAGCATAAACCAAGAGGACGTACCTATGAGCGGGCCCCGACGGCGGGCACGGCCCGGCGTACCCAATCTCCCCAAAGTCATTGGTCCCCTGGACCGCTTCCACCGGATCTGAGACCTCCCCCTCTTGCGGGATCGCCTCGGGGACCGACTCCGACGGCTCGAGGTTCCAGATCAGCCAGTGGACGAATGTCCCGCCGGGGACGTCCGGGTCCTCCAGGATCATCGCCACCGACTCCGCCGATTCGACGATGCCGCTGATCTCGACGGGTGGAGACGCGTCCTCGCCGTCGCAGGTGTACCTCTCGGGGAAGGAATCGAATCCCAGAGAGACGTTCATGTCGGCGAAGCCCTCGTCACCATTCAGTCCGCAGCCGTCGCGGGCGTCGCCATCGGCACCCTCAGAGCACGCCGCCGTGACGACCGACGCCAGGATCGCAATCACGATCAAGACCGATGGGAAGATCCTCACTCTTCCACCAGCTCGAAATCGATGCTCACCGAGGTGCTCATCGACCGGATGACCGGCACCCTCCCCGCAACGTCGGCGAACATCTCCATCAGGGTCTCGGGGTCGCCGTCCGCGGCCAGGCTGACCTTTACCTCGATCCTGGTCACCTCCCGGCCGTCCGCCGACGTCTCTAAGACCCCCTTGGCCCTGGATCGATAAGACCGGAGGACGACGTCGTACTTTCTCGCCCTGGCGAGGGTGGTGGTGAGGACGCAGGCGTTGGCGGCGGCGACGAAGAGATCCTCCGGCGACGGATAGCCCCCGACTCCGCCAAACTCCGCCGGCAGGGCGACCTCGATATTCGTGCCGGAAGCGGAAGGAAATGTGATCTCGCCCATCGCCCCTCCGGTCCAGGTCACAAGGTTGTTGAAGGTGAGCTCTTCTGCCATGGTCGGAAGTTTAGAACTTCTCGGCTATTATCACTTTCCGAAGAATGCCGATCAAGGGATCAAGGGTGTGAGTGGTCAGGCAAGTCGCCATGCCGGTGGTTTTCAACCCGATGATAAGCCTCCCCGGCAGCCCGAGGGGGATCGACGTGGACGGTGGCATCCGAGATGTAAGGGAGGCTGTGATGGAGCATGTGGGTGACCTCCGCGGCGATCTCGTGCCCCCTCTCGACCGACAGCTCGGGATCGACTATCACGTTGATCTCGGCGTGGAGCCTGATCCCCATCCACCTCACCTTCACCTCTGCCACGTCCTCGACGCCGGGGGTCCGGGCCGCCGCCGCCCTCACCTCGTCTGCAACCTCGGGATCGACGCCGTCGACGAGCCTCGTCAATACCACCATCCCCGACTTCCAGCCGATCTGGAGGATGACGACGGCGATCAATAGCCCCACCAGAGGGTCCGCCCTGGGGTAGCCGGCCGCGACGCCGAGGGAGCCGAGGAGGACCGCAAGGCTCGTCAGGCCGTCGGCCCGGGCGTGGCGGCCGTCGGCCACAAGGGCGGCGCTGTTGATCTCCCGGCCCACCTTCATCCGGAAGACGGCCACCGCCTCGTTTCCGGCAAATCCGATCAGCGACGCCAGAACCACAGCCCAGAGAAATTCGATGGGCCGGGGCTGAAAGAGCCTCGAAAGGGACTCGTAACCGGTGAAGACGGCGCTGGCGACGATCATCAGGACGACGACCAGCCCCGCCAGGTCCTCGGCCCGGCCATATCCGTAGGTGAACCTCCTCGTGGGGGGACGCTGGCCGAGCCTGAAGGCGACCCAGAGGGGGACGGCCGTCGCCGCGTCTCCCAGGTTGTGGACGGTGTCGGCGAGGAGGGCCATGCTCCCGGAGAATAGAACTATCGCCACCTGAAGGAGGGCAGTTGCCAGAAGCGCGACGAAGGAGACCTTGACGGCCCAGACCCCCCTATCTGCCGCCAGGAGCGCGGGGTCGGCGGGAGCGTGGGCGTGGAGGTGAAGATGATTTGAGCCGTGGTGATGCTGGTGATGCCTGCCATCCGTGCCGTGGTGGTCGTCGTTCTTCGAGATCATGCTCGGATCGGAATTGAATCTCTCTTCCGCCAATTTAAATCTGCCCCGTGCCGACCTCCGACGACGATGAATGACGACGAGGATGACGATGAAGATGATGACGATGAGAAGGACGACGAGGATGATTGCGATCAAGAGAACAGAGAATCCAACGTAAAGTATATTGAAGGTCGAGGCCCAAGAAACCCGGCATGGACCCGACCTTGTTTCTCCTCTTCGGCTTCGTCCTGGCGACGGCCATCGCCCTGGCCGCAGTCAAGAGGTTCATCATCGATAACTCGGACTTCTGGATGTCCATGGGCATCATCCTCGCCGGCCGGGGCAGCTACGATCGGGCCGCCCGATGCTGCGGAAGGGCCGTTGGGATATACCCCTTCTACGTCCACGCCTGGAACAACTGGGGGCTCGCCCTCTACGAGCTGGGAAGGTACGAGGAGGCTCTCGAACGGATCGACGAGGCGTTGACCCTTAACCTGGACCTCGGCGAGGCCTGGCATAACAGGGGTCTGATCCTGGAGAAGCTCGGCAGGAAGGAGGAGGCTGAGGAGGCTTTCGCGAGGGCCAGAGGCTTGGGTGCCGGTCTTTGATGGGTGGTCGAAAGCTTTGTTAAAGGTTTAAAAAGAATAAATATGATGAATGCATATAGCCAGGCCATGACCTGGAAGAAGATCACAGACTACTGGGCCGAGTGGTTGATCTCGGAGAACCGTAGGGGCAACATCGGCCTCTTCTTCGAAGACGAAGGGCGGGTTTTGTACGACCTCTCCCACGAGAACTTCATCACCGTCCTGAACCTGCTCCAGGGGAAAAAGCAGGTATGGTTCGACGACGAAGAAGAGAGCTTCAGGGCCAGCACCGAGGAGCCGAAGTAGGACCGAGCCCAGAGGATCGGGCGATCGGGCCCAATTCCCGGGGGGGTTAACAAGGCAGATTCCCCTCTTCGGCCCTTCTTCCCGGCTGCCCGGCTTACTTTCCCACCAGCGGCGATCCACATTTCGGGCAGGTCATCGTCCGACAGGGAACGCCAGCCACCAGCCGCGTCTCAAGCCGCCATATTTCAGATGCCCACCTCCACCCCGACGCCCAACAAGTGACCCCGACACCGCTCGCAAAACCGGGAGCTTTTGAAGTCGGTCTCGCCGATGGAGTTTGAGAAGGCCATGACGCACCCCCGGTCTGGACAGTGGGGAAGGCCGAAGACGTGGCCAAGCTCGTGGACCGCCTCCTTTTTTGCCCTCTCTCTGAAGAGCTCGGGGTTGGGGGATAAGCCATAGAACTCCTGCCGGAGCCTCGCCAGAGATATTATCGCCCGGCTCCCGCAGGCGAGGCCGAAGATGAAGTTTGTGTCGGCGACGAACATGTCCTCGTCGATCACCCCCAGGACGGCGTCCTCCTCCCCGGCCTTGGGCGCCGGAAGGGCCGCGAGGACCAACCCTCCCACCAGCTGGCCCCTCTCGGGAACGCAGGCTTTTCCTGGAACGTCGATAGCCGGCCTCAGCTCGACGACGCCGAAGATCGATCCCAGCTCGCAATCGAGAAAGGCGATGGCGTTCGGGTCGACGGCTCCGACGGGATGAAGGATTATGGTGGTCACGTCCCTCACCGCGTCTTATTATTGACCAGAAAAGATGAGAACGCAGAGATGATCGCACCTCGATCTCCAATTTCTCCGAGCCTCCGAGTCTCAGATTTCTCCAGCTTTATCCCGCCTATTTCTCGGAGAGGGACTTCTGGTAGGCCTTCCAGCCGGGGCACCAGCCGGTGTGCCACTTCCAGATTCTGGCGATCAGGGAATCCGGCTTCGCCTCGGCCCGCCGCCTGATGGGGCATCTATCGCATGTTGATGACATGATATGATGATGGCGCAAATGGTATAAGGAATTTGCGAAGGAAAGTCTGAAAGGCAAGAGCCAGGAGGCTCGCCCTGAATAGATCGGGAGACGAATTGTCATGATAAGCGTATAAGCGGGGTCATGGGAAGTACTCGGCGGGAAGCCTGAGGATGCCAGATGCAGCCAGAACCACCACGATCATTGTGTATATCACGGAGACGCAGAGGTCTTTGATCATATCGCCCTTCGAGTATCCCGTCTCCTGCTTCCCCGAGACCGCCTCCTTTACGCCTCTATGCATCAGAACGAAGCCCAGAATGTTTGTCATCCAGTAGCCTGCAACCATGGCGGGGAGAAAGAGCTCCTCGGAGACGAGGCCGAAGAGGGCCCCGAAGGCGTAGGCGAGGGGTATGTTCACGAAGAGGTCGTTCCACCAAGAGACGGGCGAGAGCAGATAGCCCACCGTGGCCATAAGGCCCCCCTTGACCCTATGCTTCCCGATCTCGCGGCCGGCGATCTCGATGGAATCGTTCTCGCTTTCCCCATCCTTCATCTCTGAGATTTAGGAGGACTTCCCATTTATTCTTTCGTTTCAAAATGCTCGCGGATCAAGCGATCGAAAGAGTTAT
>Ga0116152_10003973_pt1 | contig 11754 bp, 12 predicted proteins | sample AD_UKC119_MetaG_FD_89894 | JGI IMG/M metagenome (GOLD analysis project Ga0116152, IMG submission 89894) | Active sludge microbial communities of municipal wastewater-treating anaerobic digesters from Hong Kong - AD_UKC119_MetaG | ecosystem: Engineered > Bioreactor > Anaerobic > Digestate...
AATGTCGCCCGGGCCATGCTCTATTTCTACGTGATGTACGAAGAACGCGGCATCGACACGGCGTGGTTCAAACCACAGGCGGATACCCTCAGGGCGTGGAACAAGCTCGATGTCGTCGACGACGCGGAGCGGACGCGCAGCGGCGCGATCGCCGAGATCCAGGGCAATGAAAATCCCTTTGTTCTTGATCCGACACTCGTCGATCGTGTTCTGGAAAAGGAAGCGACGCCGGAGGACAAGCCGACCGAGAAGTCAGCGCCGACGCCGAAGGAAGACAAGCGAACCGAGAAGGGGAATTAGCGTCGCCGGTTCGGGAACGGGGAGCAGCTCAAACTCCGCCGAAGCGAGCTGGATCGAATTGTCGTATCGGTTGACGAAGTCGCTGTTGAAGAAATTGAACGCGCTGTCACCCGCCGCGATCCGATACCCGCCGAGCTGCATCGTGTTTTCCGCCTGGAAGTCGATCACGAAACGGGCGACGATGTCGCCGACCTGCGGCGTCTGTCCCTGGGAGACGGACACGAAATCCGTGAATCGAAACTCGTCGCCGATGGTCGAGGCGTTCTGGAAGGTCGTCGGCGGCGCCGGCAGCCAGTAGTCCGCGCCGATCGCGCCCGTGTCCTCCGTCAACGACTCATTCAGCGTGAATTTCGCGTCGCCGCCGATGCCCATCCGGGCGATGAGCACCTGTGCGGAGAACAGGTCGTAATCGCCGGCGTCGCCACCGGCGGCCGCGTACCGCAGGGTAAATGAGATCGTCCCCGACGCCGACGTCGCCGTCTGCGTGTCGTAGGAGACGAGCAGGTCCGCCACGTCCAGCTCCGCCGCTTTCGTCAGCTGAGTCGCCGCCAGAAGGACCGCGGCCACCGCCGCGAGGCGACTTACGCGAAACCTGTTGATGACCCCGGCGCGAAACATGCAACTTTCCCGAAATCGGGGGTTTACGGCCCGTTATCCCCCTGAAGCTGACACGTCATTTCAGCCGTCTCGAGGCCCAAAGTCAACTGATTGGGTCCTATTCCGTCGAATCCCGTAAAAATTCTCCGCTTCCAGCGAACCCATTCCCCGCGGCCGGCGTACCTCCTGTGTCCTCCTTTCTCCTTTTCTTGTGCGGCGGGGGCGGCCATCGTCGGGGTTCGACAATGGCCGCCCCTTCTTTTTTGCGCCCCAATAGGGTTTTCACACGCCCGCGCCCATTTCTCCCGCGAATTGTGTAAGCCGGGAGGGGCGCCTGTATCTAATAGAGGGCGGATGGAAGTTGTACCAACAGCTCGAGCGCTCACTGAGGCCGATGGGCGGGCGACGGATCATGACGATCTCGACGCCCTCCGATCCCGGTCCCCCGACGCCGTGGCGCGACTCGTCCGGCGAACGGAACCCGCGGTTCGGCGGCTCGTGTCGCGAATCCTCGCGTGGTCCGACGAGACGCCGGACGTCGTCCAGGACATCTACGCGACGGCGATCGTGAACCTGCCGGGCTTTCGCGGCGGCAGCGCCATTGAGACGTGGCTGATGCGGATTGCGATCAATCGTTGCCGGCGTCACTTACGCCGTCGCCGGTTTGTCGACTGGGTTCGACGCCCCAGGCCACCGTCGCCCGCCGCGGATGAGCCCGTCGATCGCTCCGAGACGAATCTCGCGGTTCGCAACGCCGTGGCGGCCCTGCCGGCAAGGTATCGGGAAGTTGTCGTCCTTCGCTACCTCGAGGAACGATCGACGCGGGAAACGGCGGAGATCCTCGGCGAGCGCGTGAACACGGTCGAAGTCCGACTGCATCGCGCCCGCGGCATGCTGGAATCCGCCCTGGAACATCTGGCGCATGACTGATGAATGAGACCATGAACGATCGCTGGCTGGACATGCTGAAACAGGCGGACGACAGCGTCGCCGAGGAGGCGACGCGGGACGACTCACTGTTCGACGCCGCCATGGCGCTGGCCGGGCGTCGGATGCGTCGCCGCAGGATACTCGTTCGTTCGGGCGCCGCCGTCGTCATCCTCGTGGCCGTCGTCGGCGCCCAGACGCTGATGCGATGGCCGACCCATCGGAACGAACCCGTCGCGCATCGGCCGGGGGGCTCGATGGAGGACAACGCCGCGCCGCAATCCGTTGACGCCGTTCGTCGCGAGATCGACCTGCTCAGTCGCGAGGCCGCCATGACGATGGCCGTGATCGACGGGATCGAGCGGGGTGATCGATCCCGCGTCGGGCGACAACGCATCCGCCGCGATCGTGCAGTGCGCGTCGATGTGGACGCCGCCATCGCCGCCGAAACGGCCGCTCAGACGATTCTGCTGCAGGCCGATCGATTCGCCGCCAACGAACTGACGCGCCGCCTGGCGCCGGACACGTATCGCAGAATTCTCGAACTCTTCCCGGATTCCGCCGCGGCCAGAGACGCGAAACAGCGCCTGGTTGAGGCTCGAAAAGGAGACAACGCCTGATGTACGCTGACTCATTCAACAAATGCTCTGTCGTCGCCCTGGTCACGCTTGCCGCCTGGATGGCCCCGATCCAGCGACTGGCTCTCGCCCAGGACGAAACATCACGCCCACAGGACGCGTCGGAGGACATCTACACCAGCCGCGCAGCGACGTGCATCCTTCGCGTGGCGCCGACCGAGCCGATGACACCGCTCGATGAGGAGTTCATCCAGTCGATTCTGATGACGTCCGACGTTCGCGCCGGCGCCGTTCGCGATGTGCTCCAGCGCGGCGGTCGCGCCCTCAATGAAAACCTGAACGTCTCCACGGAGATCGGTATCGTCGGTGGGCGCCTGTCGCCGGATTTTGAATTCGCGCCGGTCCTCTACCAGCTCCACGTCTCGATCGATGACGAGGACCAGGAGGGGACGCCGTTGCCGCCGAAGGCTGAAGAACTCATGGCGGCGATCGTCGAGCGTCTGCGGCACGCGCTCATGAGCCTGAGCCAGGGCAATCTCAAGACGCTGCGCGACGCCGTCGCGATGTCCGAAGAGAGACTGAAGCAGGCGCAGGAACGCCTTGAGCGACTTCTCGCGGAGCGCAAGGCGCTGTCGGCCTCTGTCGATCGCGTGAATCTTGATCGCGAGTTGATCCTGAACGAGATTGCGAACCTCGAATCGCAGCTTCGCGAAATCGAAATCGAACGTGTCGCGAACCAGGCAAGGCAGGGTGCGATCGAGTCGCAGGTGGCCGTGGCGTCTCAGCGCCAGTTCGATCGCGTGAAACAGGATGTGATCCTCTCGGAGATGGCGAAGCTGACGGAGATTCAGCAGGCCAGGTACGATCGACTGGCGAGCCTGCGCGAGAAGGGAAATGTCTCCGAAGCGGAGTTGACGGCGGCGGGGGAGCCCCTCATCGAGGCGCGGATCCGGATGGAGGAGCGTCGTGAGGCGATCCTCTCCCAGGACATGGGGGCCGATCGGGCGGTCGCCCTCAACCGGGAACTGGCGGACGCCAGCATCGCGGCGGCCGAATCCGAGGCGAGGGCCCAGTACATCCAGCGCCGCCTCGAGATTCTGGCCCGGCAGCTGGGCGTCGCGGACAGCATGCAGGTCGGCGTCGAACTCGCGATTCCCGCGGCCCAGGAGGCCGTCGCGGTCGAAATGCGGCGACTGGAAATGCTGAAATCGCGGTGGGATACGGCCCGACCGATCGAGATTGAACGCGTCGGGGCGGTCAGCGGCGCCAAGTGAGAGCGGCGTCGCGGCGGAGTGGCCTTCAAGGCGACCAAGTCAGCGGAATCGCGGCCATTTCTGACAGGTCGTCAGACCCGGAGAAAAAAGTGCTAAAAAAACTGCAAGCGTGGGTTAGAACCGGAAGGTCTACGCGTTGTAGTAGGTAGGAACGAACTAATACCCAATACCCCACTCCACCCTAATCGGGCTCGATCGCTCCCCGCGGTCGAGCCCGATTGACCTTTCAGGCCGTCCATCGGCGCCAACCTTTTCCGATTGGCCCTCCACCCGAAGAGTCTCTTCGATTGCTTCTCCCAATTGGATTCACGAGAATCCGGCGCATGAAGTCCTTTCGCAAAGAACTCTGGTTCAACACGTCCACGCGGCGCGCCTACATCAACATCACGCGCGAGGTGGAGATCGCCCTGGCGGAGAGCGGCGTCCGCGAAGGTCTCTGTCTCGTCAACGCCATGCACATCAGCGCCAGCGTCTTCATCAACGACGACGAACGGGGGCTCCACGCCGACTTCGAGACCTGGCTCGAAGGCCTCGCGCCCCACGCGCCGATCGATCAGTACCGTCATAACGACACCGGCGAGGACAACGCCGACGCCCATCTCAAACGCACGATCATGGGCCGCGAAGTCGTCGTCGCGATCACGGAGGGCCGGCTCGACTTCGGTCCGTGGGAACAGATCTTCTACGGCGAATTCGACGGCAGCCGGAGGAAGCGTGTGCTGGTGAAGATCATCGGGGAGTAGCCATTGTGCCACCAGGGTGGCATGCCTGCCCTCAAAGGCAGGCATGTAGAGGTCACGCTGGCGTACCGAGCCGCGACCGTGAGGGAGTCGGTCGCGCGATGTCGACAACGTGAACGGGCGCCCAAAGCGGGCGACGTCGACGATTGGGTGGCGTGCTCCCCGTCCAAGGGGAGCATGTCGAGGCGGTGGCCGACTTCAGATGGCCGTGCCATTGTTTTCGTCATCGCGACTTCCCATACTTGCCTTTTCGGGCAAGCATGCCACCCGACAAGCGATGAAGGTCCGCCTTCTTGTGCCACTGCTCTCAAGCAGCGTTGAACATGGGCGTGCGCGGAATACCGAGCCGCGACCGTCAGGGAGTCGGTCGCGCGATGCTGACATTGCGAGCGGGCGCTCAAAGCGGGCGACGTCGACGATTGGGTGGCGTGCTCCCCCTCCAAGGGGAGCATGAAGAGGCGGTGGTCGACTTCAGATGGCCGTTTCAGTGTTCTCGTCGTCGCGACTTCCCATGCTCGCCTTTTGGGGCAAGCATGCCACCCGACCGGCGTTTCACTCGCTCGTCGCATCATTGCGCCCCCAACTTCGGGAGAGGGTGGGCTATCTGAGGAGCGTCTGGTGCGTCGTTGGCATGGCGGCTGACGAGTCTTCGAAATAGAATGGTGTTCGACGCCATGAAAGGCTCGGGCCATGAGATCACTCGATCAACTAGTTTGCAGTCTCGGCGCAGTTCTGCGCCGCCATAGCCCTTCCCAGATGCTGCGGAACATCTTCGGCGACTCGCTAGACTCGGACATCGAGACGATTCGAATGTTGAGGCGACTCGGCCAACCGATCGCCATTCCCTCCATCGCGCCGATCCTCTGTCACGCCGACGCGAACATGCGCCGTGAGGCGGATGAGGCGATCGCCCGCCTTCTCACGTTTGTCAGACCGCAGGACGTCCTTCGGATTGACCAGCGCATTCGTCCAACGTGCCGGGAGTTCCAGTCGGTCTTCAGGGAGGCGTGCGCCCGTGAGTTGACGCTCCGGCTGCTGAAGAACGAGTTCACGCGAGCGCGCCTGGCGATGGCTTCGATGCACGCGGATGGGCGCGTCCGACTGGCGGCCGTCGAGCAGCTCGCCGACTATCCGAACGTGACCAAGAGCCTCCCGTTTCTGCTGGTTCGCTGCAATGACTGGGTCGGCTCAGTACGGGAAGCCGCAGTGCGCGCCGTCACGCGCCTCATCGATGCGCCCAACGTTTCGGACTTCATCGACAACCTCTACCTGATTGATCGCCTTCAGGCGTGTGGTCGCGCGGACCATTCGAGACTCATCGCGTTGATGTATCGCCTCGTCAAGGCGCCACACGCCGCGTCGCAACTTCTCGGGGCGCTGCAGCACGATGATTGCTATGTGCGTCGCGCGAGCTTTCGCATGCTGGTTGAATGTGATCACATCGAACCGGAGGCGATCTGTGAAGCGGCCGGCGCCTCCTGCGATCCGATCGTCCGAATGAGGAGTCTCCGGCTGGCGATCGATCGCCTGGACGGCGCGCCGCTGCATGACTTCCTGTCGCGAGCCCTGGCGGATGCGAACATGCCCAATCGGCGGATCGCACTGCAGGCGATGGTCGCGAACTTCCCGCAATCGGCGTGTTCCCACGTGTCCGACGCGTTATTCGATCATCATCCGTCGATGCGCCTTCTCGCGAGATTCGAAATGGGGCGTCGTGATCCCGACTTCGATTGTCGGGCCGCCTACCTTGCCGGACTGAGCGCGACGAAGACGAAGACGCTGGCGTCGGCGATTGCCGGCGTGGGTGAGTGCGGCGTCGCATCGGATTCGGCGAGCATCGTCGGCTTTCTCGACCATCCGCGGTTCACCGTGCGATCGGAAACGCTTCGGGCGCTGTTCGCCCTTGAGCCGGAAAGGTACCGGTCGCTGGTGCTGAACAACCTGACGGATCCTTCTATTCTGGTTGTCAGGACCGCCGAGAAGTTGATCGGCAAGAAGCCGCGCGAAGCTGATTTCGCGCGACTGACGGAGATCCTCGCGTCGACGAACGTGGCGACGTCGATCGTCTCTGTCCTGCGATTGGTGGGGCGATTCCGGAACTGGACAGCGGCGGCGTTTCTGATGAGCTACTGCCGAAACGAAACGCAATGGGTCGCGGACGCCGCATCGGACATCTTCTGGAATTCATGGCGCCGACGAATGACCTACGTGCCGTACGGAACGGCCGTGGAATTGAATCGCGCCGAGGCGGTACTCCGACAACTCGTTGGACTGCGACCGGACTGCGATCTGGAAGCGGTCCGGGCCGACATTCGATTCGCGCGATCACAGTTGTCGCCGGATGGATAGCGCCGCAAGCGCCGAGTATTGAGCCGCGACCGTCAGGGAGTCGGTCGCGCGGCGTCGAAATAGCGAGCGAAGCTGTGCGGCAGTCGCCCGCGGATGTGGGTGGCGTGCTCCCCCTCCAAGGGGAGCATGAAGAGGCGGTGGCCGACTTCGGATGGCCGTTCCAGTGTTCTCGTCGTCGCAACTTCCCATGCTTGCCTTTGAGGGCAGGCATGCCACCCGACAGGTCGATGGACGACGCGGAAGAGATGATGGGTGATTCGATGGCGTTTGAGATTCAGTTTGACACAGACGAGATTGAGATGATGGCCCATGTTGTGGAGGCGCCACGACCCGTATTGCGAGGGCATATAAAGATCGGGGTGTTTCAGGAGCTGATTTACTGCACGTTGGACGAATGGCGGCGGTCGGACTACGAGGCGCAGTGGCGCCGGGCGAAAGAGCGACTTGCGCGTGGCATGGACTCCTGTTTTGTTGTCGGAGTCCATCCGCCGGAGATGGCAGGATTCATCGAGTGTTGGATCGTGTGGCGTCTGAAATCTGAGTTTCGGGTGCAGAATCAGCCAATTTTCTATGAGGAGGGCCCCGTCGTGGATCCACATCACCCCTATGCTGCGATCAGGCCATATCGCAACAGAACAGAAGATGGCGATCGGATTACTGACGACTGGGGATTGCCGTTGGATACGTTTACCGAAGAATGATGCGCCGGTGTGATCGGGCGACTGAACGATTCCTATCGGTAACGGCGTGATGCTTGTTTGTCGTATCATCGTGACCCCACCCTCGGAGAGCGTGGCCCACCCGTCGTCGGTCGGCTCGAACGCACCAAGAACCGCGAATTCATCGGAGTGACGGCATTGAAGGAAGATCATCGAGAACTTGAGATCCTGATCAGGGAGCTGGTCTATTGGGACGAAGGTAAGAACGCTCGGCTTGCGAGCATCCGGCAAAGTCCCGATGGGGAAGAACACGAGGACCTGATTTACGATGTCGTGTGCGTCGCCGTATCGCCGACCCCTGAAAAGCGGAGTCAGGCGTCGTGGCCCGTTGTCTTCTCCGAGATTCAGGGAGTTCTGTCCGGCCAACGCGGCGGCGGTCCGAGGTTCAGTGATGCGACGTTTGACTGGCCGGATGCCAGGCGACGTATTGCCGCGATTCTCGATTCGCATGGGATTCCGAGGGAATGTCTGAGACTTCCGTGAATCTTCAGGCGACGTCGCCTGTCGGGTGGCATGCTCCCCCTCCAAGGGGAGCATGAAGAGGCGGTGGCCGACTTCGGATCGCTTTCTCCGATGTTCTCGTCGTCGCGACTTCCCATGCTTGCCTTTTGGGGCAAGCATGCCACCCGGCCGGTGGTGAAGGTCTGACTCCGTGTGCCACTGCTCTCAAGCAGTGCGGTGTATGGGTGAACGCGGATCACCGAGCCGCGACCGTCAGGGAGTCGGTCGCGCGGCGTCGACATGGCGAGCGAACTTCTGCAGCGGGCGACTGAACGCTCCTGCGCGTAACGGCGTGTTGCTCGCTTGTCGTATCGTCGCGCCCCCACCCTCGGAGAGGGTGGGCCACCCGTCGTCGCGGCGGTCGCTGTTGCTACAAACTCCTCGTGGGAGTGAATACGTGAGAATACTCGGCAGCCACAACGTTCAAAGCCGCGACCCCGCATCGCGGGCGACACGGGCCGCTCGGCGTCGTCCACCGAAGTTCATCCTGTTGAGATGTGTCTGCGCCTTGTTGCTGGCCGCCGTTGTTGCGGACGCCGGCTTGCTGGCTGCGTCCTATTTTCGACCCTTTGCGATTCTCAAGTGGCGGTTTTACTCGACGGTGGTCGACGGGTATTTTCGATTTGATTTATGGCCCGTTCGGGCGGATGGGAGCGTTTTTGCCTGGTACTTGGATTTCGATCCCGCACATATCAAGTATCTTAACTACGTGCTTGCAAATGACTCCGGTTCATTCGCAGTTCCACTTTGGCTACCGCTTCTTGCGGGGGCGCCACTTTGTTGGATCCTGATAGCGCGTTCTCGTTCGCTGCGGCGCCGAGCGCGGCTGGGGGCGTGTGTATCCTGCGGCTACCTGCTCACCGGGAACACATCGGGCGTGTGCCCGGAATGCGGGACCCGCGTGTGTCGTGATGCGGCGGCGCCCTGACCACGCGGTCGCCCCCCAGGACGCTCGGAGCCGATGTTCATGCCCGTGTCGACGGCGCCGTACCGAGCCGCGACCGTCAGGGAGTCGGTCGCGCGGCGTCGACATCGCGGGCGAACATCTGCAGCGGGCGACTGAACGCTCCTGCGCGTAACGGCGCGTTGCTCGCTTGTCGTATCGTCGCGCCCCCACCCTCGGAGAGGGTTGGCCACCCACTGGCGGCGTGAGTCATTTGATCGCTAGTAGCCGATTTCCTTCAGCGTTTCCCGGAATTCCGACTTCTTCAGAAACCGCTTGAAGGATGAATCCGCCCGCGGGTCGGGCATGCGTTCTCCGGGGTTCAGGTGGGCTCTTCGTTCGAACGCGGCCTTGAGGTATTTGATGGCGTTCTTCAGATCGTTCATCTCGCCATACGTGCACGCGAGGTTGTAGTAGAACATCGGATAGTCGGGGTCCTCGGCGATGCCGTATTCAAACGTCTCCCTGGCCCGTTCGAGTCTTTCGCGGATTCCGTAGGCCATGCCCAGATTGTCGACCACGACACGCCAGGATTTCGTATCGAGTGTGCGTTTCTCTTTCTCGGCGTCCAGCACGCGCTGGTAGTGCCATGACGCCTTGACGTAATTGCGTTTCAGATAGAATCGACTCCCCAGGACAAGGTCCATCTTCACGTCCGTCGGACACGGGGCGACAATCTTCACGCTGTCAAGCAGTTTGTCGATTCGCGCCAGATCCTTCTCACTCGCGTTCACTTTCGAGATGTGGACATCGATCCACGTCTTTTTGTCGGCGAGGTAGGCTCTTACGTTGGACTGTTCCACGGGCTGGCGAACCATGTAATCGACGATCGCCAGATCGTCTTTCTCCCGCATTCGGACGTCTTCCGGTTTGAACGGGTTATTCTTCTCCTTCTTCCACCATGTCTCTCGGCAGTGTTTGCTGTCGCCTTTCTCTTCGGCCGGCAGGAGCCAGAAGGACACGTTGACGTTGTTCCTGCGCCGGCTGGCTCGGACGTAACGGCCGCGGCCGTCGTCGTAGAGCTTGTCTTCCTCGATCGTGAATCCCTTCAGGTCGATGGCGAGACCGTAGTCTCTGCCGGGGACCGCGAAGTTCTTCACGCCGTCGCTTTTCTTTGATTCCTCAGGCTTTGCCTGTGGGCCCGTCGCCGGCGCCTGAAGAACCATCGCGCAGATGACAGTGATGAGGCTGGTCATGATTCGATTCCTCCCACTTCACGCGTTCCCGCGTGGCGCCCGCAGACAATTTCAGTGGTCATTGTAGCGTCTTCGCCGTCGCAGCGGCAATCGACGCCTCGCGGGTACGCGCATGTCGTCGACATGTACTCGGCATGTCATTGTCAAACTTCGCGGGGCGCCAGTAGCTGAAGGTCTGACTCCGCGTGCCACTGCTCTCAAGCAATGCGGAGTATGCGTGTTCGCGGATCTCCGAGCCGCGACCGCAAGGGAGTCGGTCGCGCGGCGTCGAAATAGCGGGCGAACATCTGCAGCGGGCGACTGAACGCTCCTGCGTCCGCCGGCGTATTGCTCGCCCGTCGCATCGTCGTGACCCCACCCTCGGAGAGGGTAGGCCACCCGTTCGAGGCCGCCGTTTGACGCGGATCGCTGAACTATGTTCGTGAGCGGCGCCGAACAATCGTCGCGATGCCGGCGATCGCCAGGAGCGTCGCCGTGGCTGGTTCAGGGACCGGCGTCAGTGTGAAGTGCAACGAGCCGGCGCCGGTTCCGATGGCGCCGGAACCGCTCCCGCCGGAAATGTCGATGCTGTATGTGATTGCGTAGGTTTCGTTAGCCTCAAGCAGAAGGTGTCGCGTCGTCGTGAACGTCCCGGAGGGAGGATTAAGAAACGCGGCGCCGCCGTGCCGCACCGAACGAAGAATGTAAATCCACTCGGTATCGATCGCGTGAATGACGTTCATGGTACTGGTGAGATCAAGCCCGCCGTTCAGATCAGCAAACGAATAGATGAAACTGTAATCAAGCCACAGATCGACGTCGGATGTGAATCCAATACCACCGTAGGTCGTCGTCCTCGGGTACCCGAGTGAATCTTCTATTACATGATCGAATTGGAAATCGAATGTGCCACCGGCGACGCCCCAAGAAACGTCTAACTCAGTCGTTGCTTCTGTAATCCCAAGTTGCGCATGATGCGTAGCGAGATATGGGTTTGTGGGGGTGGAAACCCAGGCGAAGTCCTGCTCGTCATCTAGATAAACGACGGTTGTCATCCCCATCTCGAATACATCGATGTTCGCCGTGAAAGCGGTCGACGCGATCGCACTGACGAAGATCGAAACGACTGTAAGAAGGCGAACCGTCATCTGAACTCTCCCCGCAATAGATGACCCGAGATCGATGAATTATACCCGATTGGATCGCGGAGCGTTCATGTAAAACTGAGACGGAAGTCGATGGGGCCGATGTCCGGGCCCCCGTGGCCAAGGCGCCGGCGCTTTGATCCTCTTGCCGGCCGTGGCCTTGGCGATTCCGGCGTGTTGCCCGCTTCTTGCATCGTCGCGGCCCCACCCTCGGGAGAGAGTGGGCCACCCGTCAGTCTTCGGATCGCTTTTTCCATTGCCTACGTCGTTGCGACTTCACATGCTTGCCTTTGGGGGCAAGCATGCCACCCGTTCACCCACAACACGATATTGAAACAAACATCGGAGGACGTGTCTGATGGACGCGCCCTCCGACGATATGGGGAAGTGTCAATGAAATCGCGCGTCGCCTAGCCGGCCAACAGCGCCGCGACGAATCCCTGGATGTCCAGACCATCGGCCCGCGTGTCGCCGTTGATATCCGATCGCGACACCTGCTCGCTGTC
>Ga0116152_10003974_pt1 | contig 11754 bp, 11 predicted proteins | sample AD_UKC119_MetaG_FD_89894 | JGI IMG/M metagenome (GOLD analysis project Ga0116152, IMG submission 89894) | Active sludge microbial communities of municipal wastewater-treating anaerobic digesters from Hong Kong - AD_UKC119_MetaG | ecosystem: Engineered > Bioreactor > Anaerobic > Digestate...
AATCTTGAAGAATATGGTTTGGTTTCGGAAAGTGATTTGGAATACTGGGAAAAAACCACACAAAAAGCGCGGGCCACCGGCAAGGCTGTGATTGCCGGTCTTGGAGGTACCGCTCTGGGCGATATTGCGCATATTCCGGGCATCAAACTTAAAAATCCGAAAGGCATTCGCGATATTACCGAATGGTACATGAGTATTTTGATGCGGCCCGATTATGTCCACGCAATATTTAACCGCCAGACAGAAATAGCCATAGAAAATTACAAAAGACTGTACCCGGTAATAGGCGATAACATTGATGTAGTTTTTATCTGCGGAACTGATTTTGGCACGCAGGATTCAACCTTCTGTGCCCCGGAACAATTCGATGATTTATGGCTGCCTTATTATCGACGGGTGAACGACTGGATTCATGAGAATACGAATTGGAAAACCTTCAAACATTCATGCGGGGCTGTTGAATCCTTTATGCCCAAATTTATCGAAGCAGGCTTCGATATTATTAATCCGGTGCAGATAAACGCCAAAGGAATGGACCCTGTCCTACTGAAAAAGAAATACGGGAAAGACCTTGTTTTCTGGGGTGGCGGAATTGATACTCAGGTTACGCTGCCGTATACAACTCCTGAAAAGATAAGGGAAGAAGTGTTGCGTTTATGCGATATTTTCTTTAAAGACGGTGGGTTTGTGTTTAACACTGTACATAATGTTCAGGCAAACGTGCCGGTCGAAAACATGGTGGCAATGATAAATGCATTGAAAGAATTTAACGGAACAAATTAAGTAAAGATGATTTTAGAAAGTAATGGTGTTATACAAATACAAAAACCGATAAATGAAGTTTTTGAAGGAATTGTAAATCCGGAACACCTGACCAAATACTTTATTTCGGAAAGTAGCGGGCGACTGGAGGCACAAAAAGAAGTGATTTGGAAATTTCCCGAGTTTCCGGATAAATTTCCAGTAAAAGTTATTGAAATAGAAACCAACCGCTCGGTTTCCTTTGTCTGGGACCCTGAAACTGTGGTGAAAATTACTTTGGATGAATTACCGGACAACAGCACTTTGGTTAAAGTAAACGAAAAAGGAAAGGAATTTAACGAATCAAACCTACAATGGGCGCTCAGCAATTCCGGGGGATGGGCAAATTTCCTTGCCTGCATGAAAGCCTGGATGGAGTATGGGGTACAGCTTCGAAAAGGAGCTTTTGACTTTATGCGAAAAGAATAAACATTTAAAATCATAAGTTGGGGCTATCTCCAAATAGTTTGATATCGATTTAAAGTTCAAAACAATGTCTGAAAAATTATTAACAGGAAAAAAAATAGTAATCATCGGGGGAACAACCGGGCTTGGCTTTTCTGCTGCCCGTTCTTTTATTGATAACGGTGCAAATGTGCTTGTGGTAGGACGCAGCCACGAAAGCGCGGATGAGGCACTGCGTCTTTTGGGGAATCGGGCTTTATCGATGGTAGGTGATGCGGTGCAGCCTGAAACCGCTGTTTCAGCCATTGAAAAATGTATTGATGCTTTTGGCGGATTCACCGGGCTTTACCATGTTGCAGGAGGAAGCGGCAGAAAAATGGGTGACGGGCCTTTGCACGAACTGACACTTGATGGCTGGAATTTTACTATGGACTTGAATCTCACCTCGTTGATACTTTCCAACCAGGCAGCGGTTAAGCAGTTTATGAAGCAGGGAATTCCGGGAACCATCCTGAATATGGGCTCAGTACTTGGCTATTCACCATCGCCGCAGTACTTCTCAACACATGCCTATGCTGCGGCAAAGGCTGCTATCATTGGGTTTACCAAATCAGTGGCATCGTACTATGCAAAAAATAATATCCGGGTCAACGTAATTGCACCAGCTCTGGTTGAAACGCCGATGGCAAAACGTGCAGCCGAAGATGATATCATCCAGTCGTTCATAAAAACAAAGCAACCACTCGACGGTGGCCGTATTGGCCATCCTTCCGACCTTGACGGACTGGCAGTGTATTTTATGAGTGACCAGTCGAAATTTACAACCGGTCAGGTGATTGCGGTTGATGGTGGCTGGACAATCAGTGAAGGACAATTATAAATCATAAAAAATAAAATCATGTCAGAAATTACTATTGGAATAGATTTAGGAGGCACAAGAATAAAAGCCATTGCCATCGACAGTGAAGGAAATATCCTGCATCAGCATTATCAGCCCACAAACGATGGAGATGATTCAATCTGGAAAAATGCCGTTGCGACTTCGGTGAAGGAAATTCAGAATAAAATAAATAATGTTCATTCATTGGTCGGGATTTCCGCGCCCGGGTTACCCAATTCAAATAACTCTGCTATCGCCTTTATGCCTGGCAGGTTACAGGGACTGGAGAACTTTGAGTGGAGTAAGTTTTTAAACACAGAAACCTACGTTTTGAATGATGCTGTTTCGGCGATGATGGCAGAAGCCCTTTTTGGCGCTGCTAAGGGCAAAAAAAATGTAGTGATGCTGACACTTGGTACCGGTGTTGGGGGAGCCATACTTATCAATGGAAAACCCTATCAGGGTGCATTTAACAAAGCTGGACACATCGGGCATATGGTTATCGACAGCGACGGAGACGCAGATGTGGTAGGAATGCCGGGCAGCCTGGAAGATGCAATCGGAAATTGTACAATTGAGAAAAGAACTATGGGTAAATTCAGTTCTACTCATAAATTGTTGGAATCCTATCGAAGCGGAAATAGTTTTGCATCAGAGGTGTGGCTGACATCTGTAAAAAAACTCGCGATAGGGCTGGCAACCATAACAAATATCCTGTCGCCAGAAATGATCATTCTTGGTGGTGGAATTACAGAAGCTGGAAGTGATCTGTTTGAACCACTCGAAAAATACATGAACCAGTACGAATGGCGGACCGGGGGAAATAAAACCGAGATTGTAAAAGCCCAGTACGGTGATTTGTCAGGAGCAGTAGGAGCGGCATGTTTTGCCCGGGAAGTAAACAATTAATTAATTTAAAAAGAAATAAGTATGAATATTACAGAAACATATCTTGAAAAATGTCTTGAAATTCAGGAAACGGTAAAAACACAGCAATCTCAAATTCGCCAGGCAGCACAAATTTTTGCTGATACTATTTTGGCAGGGAGAATGGTGCATGTTTTTGGAAGTGGTCACAGCCGGATCATGGTTGAGGAAATGTGGCCAAGGTACGGTTCATTTCCGGGATTTAATCCGATTGTCGAAATGTCGCTTACCTTCCACAACCTGGTGGTAGGTGCTAACGGGCAGCGCCAGGCCATGTTTTTGGAGAATGTCAGTGGACTTGCCCAGCGTGTATTGCGCAATTTCGATTTAAAAGATATCGACTCTGCTTTAATCATTTCGTCGAGTGGGTGTAACATTGTCCCAATTGAAATGGCCGAGCTTTTCCAGCAAAAAAATATTAAAGTTGTTTCTATCATTTCGGAAAAACATTCTGAAAAGTCGACCAGTAAACGTAGCGACGGAAAAAAACTGGGCGATTTCTCCGATTTGGTTTTAGATACCGGTGCGCCAGTCGGGGATGCGATGGTTTATGTCCCCGGCCTGGATACTCCTGTTGCACCGGGTTCGACGGTGGGTGGAGCGCTGTTGGTGAATTGTATCAAAGCCGAACTTGCGGGTATTTTAACGGCTTCAGGCCGACCACCAAAAGTTTTAAGCGGAGCCGTAGTGGTGGGTGCAGAACGGGCGGAATCCTTGTTCGAGAGCGCTTATGATGAGCATGCTCATCGCATTGCCAAATTATATGAGAATGTTGGTAAATAATCAAACCTGAAATTTGCATGTTAGACATTATCAATCACCATCGTATTCCTGTTTTTGCAGAAACGGATATCCTTGTTGTTGGAGCCGGCTCCTCAGGATGTCTCGCGGCACTGGCCGCCGCCCATGAACGCAAATATTCTGTCATGCTTGTGGAAAGATATGGCTTCCCGGGTGGGTCTTCCACACAAATGCTCGATACTTTTTATGGATTTTTTACTCCCGGGACTCCCCGGAAAATAGTCGGGGGTTTACCTGATTTGGTCGTAAATGAACTGGATAAAACCAACGACATTTTTCTTCGGCCAAACACTTACGGAGCAGGGACCGGTGTAAATTACAATCCAGAACGGCTGAAGCAGGTCTGGGACAGACTGGTGATTGATTCGGGGATTAAATACCTGTTACACACTTCTTTGGTCGATGTAGTTGAAAATGAAAACGAACGGATTAGCTGTATTTTTTGGAATAAATCGGGTTTCATTAAAATAATTGCGAAACGCGTAATTGATGCCAGCGGGGATGCCGATTTTTGTTCGCTTGCCGGTTATCCGTTCGAATTGGCAGGTGAAAAAGACCCGGCACAAAGCATGACGACAACTTTCAGAATGTGCAACGTCGATTTGCAAAAATTTGAACAGACTGGCGGCAATAAAATGATGAAAGAGAGAATGGCAGAGGCTTTTGAGAATAAAACCTACCTCTTGCCACGCAAGGAAGGTTCAGCTCATGAAATGTGCCAGCCCAATTGCATATCAACTGTAGCAGTTAAGATTTCAGATAAGATGCCGCTTCAAATAAATGATCTGACTGCTGCTGAAATAGAAGGCAGATTCCAGTCTTTCGAATACGAGCGCTTCTTCCGGGATAAAGTTCCCGGATATGAGAATTCTAAAATTATAGGTTTATCCCATCAAATTGGAGTTCGCGAAACCCGACGCGTTTATGGCGAACACCGTTTGACAAAAGAGGAATGCTTAAGCGGTGAAATTCCTCAAACTTCGGTTCTGTTATGTGGCGCCCCGATTGAAGACCATCGAAAAGGCAAAGAAGGGCAGGATGAAACCTACTGGGAATACATTCCGGGGTCAGGTATTTATGGTGTGCCCTACGGGACAATCGTTCCCAAAAACAGCACGAATGCATGGGTTGTTGGGCGTTGTTTTTCAGCTACACACGATGCGCATGCCTCGTGTCGCTCAATGGCTCAGACTATGAGTATGGGGCAGGCAGCAGGGCTTGCAGCGGTTCAGTCATTATCGAAAGATTGCGATGCCAATAGGGTGGATGTCAACGAACTTCGTGCGGGACTCGTTAAATTAGGGCAAATACTGGAAGTTCCGGAAACGATTGCAGATATAAGCCGGAATGGCTGGACGAATAATTTGATTCAAAACAGATAATTAGCAGAACAGAAATGTCGTTTATAAGAACAGTTTTGGGTGATATCTCATCCGAAGATATGGGATTGACGTACTCGCATGAGCATATTGTTATTGAAGAAAGTTTTCCTACACTGGCAAATCCCGCATTCATTTTGAATGATGTTGCCAGGGTGAGTGAAGAGTTAAAAGAATTGTATCAGCTTGGAGGACAAACAATGGTTGATACCATGCCGGCTGCCTGTGGTCGAAATGTTCTGAAACTTGCCGAAGTGTCACGAACTTCAAAAATCAATATTATCGTCCCCACCGGAATACATCTCGAGATGTATTATCCACCAAATCATTGGCGTTACCACGTATCGGTTGACGAAATGACGGATTTGTTCATAAAGGATATTACTTCCGGGATTGATGAATTCGATTATAACAGCCCGCTTGTGAAACGGACAGAACATAAAGCAGGGATGATTAAACTGGCAACGGGGGATGACAAGATTACTCCGCACCAGCAGATGATTTTTGAGGCCGTTGTAAATGCCCATCTCGAAACCGGAGCGCCAATTCTTACTCACACAAACGGCGGTAAACTGGCTCTTGAGCAGGTTGAATTGTTTCATAAATTAGGCGCCAACCTGAATCATATTGTTATTTCCCATGTGGATAAACTAATGGATTTGTCGTTTCACAAAGACCTGCTACAAACCGGAATCTATGTGGAATACGACAGCCATTTCAGATGGAAAACTTCCAGAGAAGAAAATCAAACTTACAAATTGCTCGAAACCTTTTTACCCCAATTCCCCAATCGTATTGTTGTTGGAATGGATATGGCAAAAAATACCTACTGGAAATCGTATGGGGGAAAACCCGGCTTGATTTACCTGCTCACCGAATTCAAAAATGAAATTGAACAAAGAGGATTGGTAGAATATTTCGAAAATATATTTTACACAAATCCCCGCGAGTTATACAGTTTTCTTACCGAATAGAAACAAATAGTAATTTGTAAATCATTTTTATTGAAATGGGAAATAATTTAAGAGATAAAATATTCTCTCTGAATAATTTTTTACGGGCAACTTTTGTGTTCGGCTTTGCCAGTCTGTCGTCGTGGATGCCACTTTTTAATGTGTGGCTGGAAGATTGTGGATTAAACGGTAAACAAATCGGTTCGGTTGCAGCCATTCCGTGGATTACAATGCTCGTGGTTCAACCTCTTTGGGGTGTTATGGCCGATAAATACGGTAAGGTAAAATGCCTGAAAATTTCTGTTACTATTGCTGCGGTCCTTTTTGCAAGTTTCCCGTGGATTGGGAATGGAATTATTTCAATTGCAATCATGACATTGGCGCTTGCTTTATTCAATAATCCCGTGTTGCCACTTCTCGACAGTCTGGCTCTTGACCATATCGAAGAAAAAAAAAACATTTCGTACAGTAACATCCGGTTTTGGGGAGCACCAGGTTACGGTCTGGGAGCTGTGGTAACCGGTTGGCTAATACCGGTTTTCGGTACTCAGGTTATCTTTTTCACCAGTGCTGGATTTCTTATCCTGATGTTTTTTTCAGTACAACAATTATCCAAATCGAAATCCGTAGCACGAAGTATCGATCTCGATTTTAAAAACCTGGGCTTTATTATCACAGACAAGATTTTACTTCTATTTCTTCTTATTATAATGGTAGTTTCAATGGGGCAGTCAGCCAGCACTTTTTTCCTCACGCTGTATATGCGCGAAATTGGGGCTTCGCCGGAACTTACTGGATCAGCGATTGGAATAGAAGCATTCAGCGAATTGCCATTCTATTTCATTGCAGCATGGTTGCTCGTCCGTATGAAGCCGGGTAAAGTTGTTCTAATTGCCATAATAGCTACGGCTGTAAGACTGTTTTTATATTCGGTGAACAACAATCCCAACATGGTACTGTTTATTGAAACCATGAATGGAATGACCTGGACACTGCTTTGGATTGCATCTGTCGAATTTGTAAACGGAGTTATTCCGGCACAGTGGAGATCAACCGGACAATCGCTCTTATGGGCAGCTTATTTCGGGGCAGGCGCTATAACCGGAAATCTTTTTAGCGGATGGCTATACGATTCAATGCCCATGCAACGTGTTTTTGCCATCAACAGTATTCTAATTGTTGTGATATTTTTTATTGCGGGTGCAATGGTGTTTTATAAAAATAAGGAAAGTATTTATGAAGAATCTGTTAAGTGAAGGATTGGCTGTTGAAATGATTGGAGAAGCCTGTAAAATAGCCGTGAAGTACGGTTTAAAAACACGGAATCGCTCGCTTTTGGAAAAGGCTGCTGCCAATGAATTTCTTGCAGTAAAGAACGGAAGAATTTTTCCTTCTGCAGAATTGATGAAATCGAGTTTGAACCACCTTGAAGGGAACAATGTTCCTGAAGGCGATTTATTGGGGAACCATCACGGATGGCAGGATATGATTATCAATCATTCATCGGAAGAAAAGTTACGCATCCAGGTAACGGATTTGCCTCACCAGTTTTGCGACTATAAAAACCGGCAAATTATCCCACTTACCCGTGAAAAGGTAATTGAAGGCACCAAGCTATTACATGTCCTGGCTGAAAAAAAAGGAGTCAGGGCATATAGTTGTGGCGTGCCGCAAGATACACCTGCACCATTAAAGGCCGTAGAACAATACCTGATTGGTTTTATGTATAACCGCAATGGTGGCGGTACAATTCAGGCTGTGGATCAGGCGGTAGAAAAGGAATTTTCTAAAATCAGGGCGATTGCCGAAGACCGGGAAGATGAAAATGAAAGAAACCTGATGTTATTTTCTCCCAGCCCACTCATACTCGATTCTGATGATTTGTACCTCTGTTTTCAACCTGGAATTAAATTGAATTCATTTATGGTAGGGTCGATGCCGATGATGGGAATGACAGGCCCTGTTGATCCGGTTGGCGTATATGTACTTGCACTTGCAGAAGTGCTTGGCGGAGCTGCAATACTTCATGCACTTTTCCCAAGTGCTAAAGCCTATTTGTATCCGCACCCGCAATCCATGAACCCGTTTACCGGGCAAATGGCCTTTGGAACGGTTGAGCATGCCCGCCTGGAAATGATAAAACTGCAGGTAATGAAAACACTTAATTTACCGTACTATAACGTAAAAGATATTATGACATCCGCACAAATGCCGGGAAGCATGGCACAGGGCGATAAAGCGCTGGGATTCTTTACAGGTATGGCAGCGGGATATAAAGCATATAACCTCATGCCTCTTTCAACCGACCAGGTGTGGTCGCCCGAACAGGCTTTGCTTGACATCGAAGCAATTGAAGAAGCATGGCAGGCATTGCAGCCTTTAAATTACGAAAATATAGGGGAGTCAGTAATTGAAACGCATGCTGAAGTGTTGGAAAATGAAGGCTTATTTGGTGAGTCGATGGACACGTTGATGAATATGCATCTGCATTACCGGACCGATGTTTTACACAAGCGTTATCAGACGTCCGAAACCTGGCAAGCAGCAGAAAGACCTGAAGAATTGAATGCTATAGTAGGGAAAAAAGAAGAATTGCTCTCATCCTGGAATTACCAGGCACCTGCCGAAAAACTCGAAAAAATAATGGTTATTTATCACAACTTATGCAGAAGATACGATACCAAACCGGTAAAACCTGAGCTATAAGTCAATGAAATCAACTCACGATAGATCAACTAATAAAATCAAAATTTACTTTATTTAAGAATGCAACTTTATCATTGTAAAAACTACAACGAGATTAGCCGGATGGCTGCTGATATCGTTATAACTGAGTTGAATAAAAGACCTAAAATGCTATTGTGTACGGCCAGTGGTTCATCACCTGCGCTAACATATCAAAACTTGGTTGAGGTTAACAGACAGAATCCAGTATTATTCGAAAAAATGAAGGTACTTAAGCTCGATGAGTGGGGTGGTATTTCAATGACCAATCCTGAATCCTGTGAAATGTTTCTACAACAAAACCTGATCAAGCCACTGGGAATTACTAATGACCGGTTTATATCCTTTCATTCGGATCATAAAAATCCGGAACAAGAATGCCACAGGGTTTCAACTTACTTAAACGAAAACGGGCCAATTGATATATGTGTCTTAGGATTAGGTAAAAACGGACACATAGCATTTAATGAACCATCAGCATTCATGCAGCCACATTGTCACGTGGCAGAACTTTCTGAAAAATCGATGACTCATCCGATGGCACAAAATATGGGTGAAACGCCAACCTACGGGATTACTATCGGGATGGCCGATATTTTACAATCACGGAAAATTATCATGTTGGTTACCGGGACAGGTAAAAAAAATATTGCTGAAGAATTCTTAAAAGGAATTGTTACGCCATTTTTACCTGCATCGTTTTTATGGCTTCACGCTGAGGTATATTGTTTTATCGATGAAGAGGTACTAAATTATGATATGCTCGTTAAAATTCTTCATAACCTGACTATTGAAAACGAGACAAAAAATAATTGTGAAGATTAATACCGCATAATTTAGTCGTAAAATATTTTCCATGAGTTATAAACTGTACATAATTATTTGTACAACAATTCAATGCTAATAAATGATGAAACGAGCATAAAAAAGGTATTTTATTAACAGGAACATGACTTTTCGAGTTCCATGAGTCATCATTAAGATAAACAATTATAGACGAATGAACTATTGAACGAGATACGTGAGTAATCACACTATACGTGTACATACCTGAAAATGTGAATATTCTTATTGTTTAAACCTAACTTCATATGAAAACCCAAACATACCACGACACAATTAAAGAATTAGAGGAGGAATTATCTCTTCTAAAAACTCATACAAAAGATTTTGTAGAATTATCCGAACGGGCAATTGGTCTATGCGACAACGTGATGATAAAATTCCGGAATTCAGTATTAAAAGACGGCCTTAATAGCGAGGACGAAGAAATCTACTTTTTCAAGCATATCAAATCAAGGGTGTACAGTAAATATATCTTTTACACCGAGGTATACAACATTGAAACGCACAGACCAGAGGGTGGATCTAAAATACAACTCAAGTACTTGAGGGAAGAAACCATAAAGTATGGTTTGTATCTTAAAGAAAATTCGGAGCTGTATCAATATTATAAAACACAGAAATCCCATACAGATCATATTTATTTTTTGCGTGGAAACCTGGATACAAGAATTCACGAGGACAATATAGCCTGCCACCTATATCCTGATTTCTCTACCAGCTATGATAAAACATTTGCCAAAATAATGGCTTATGAGCAGTTGAAAAGATATCTGGGAAACGAAATTCAGAAGCTAAATGGCAGTGCAAAGTATACCAGCACCTTAAATTGGACAGGTAAAAAAGTTCATGCTATTGTCCTGATTTATGCGCTTCATTTTTTAGGAGTAATAAATAACGGCCAAGCCGATATTGCTGAGATTTCCCGTGGTTTTGAAAAGATGTTCAATCTTGATCTTAAAAACCTCTATTCGAGTTTTAATAAACAGATAAAAGGGAAGAAGAACGACAGGGCTGAGTTTCTGCGTAAATTATTGGAAACCTTTGAGAGAAAAATGGATGAATCTGATGAATAATAATCTCCTGAAATGAATCCAGAAATAGTAATATGATAAGTAAAATGAGTAATAATTGAACTATCTTTGAAATGAAAATAAGACATATTCTCACCCTTTTCATGAGGGTGAATGAAAAATGAAATATAGAGCGTTAGCTATATTCTTGAACTGAAAACCGCTAATTTTTAAAGTACAACAGGAATATAAGTATAACGCCCACGATTTGCGTGGGCTGTACTTATTTGTTGTACGGGGTTTAGCGGCCTATCAGTTCAAATAGTGTTACAGTTCCACGCTCTTTTTTTGTAACTTGCTGCCTGGGGACTGAACAGTAATAAAATTTTAAGCATGATTCTTTCAGAAAGAAGCATCAAGTATGCTGACCTGATGGTGCCCCTAAGAAAATGCCCATTAGGTGAAGCTGTGCCTGATTGCCCGTTTGTTGAGTTTTGGGAAAATGAAGATCCGTCCTATCGGGTCCAGGTAATTGAAGAACTACCTGAAGACAAACTAGACGAACTTCGTGAATTTCATAGTAATTGTCTGGCAAAAAAAATTAAACAGGCAAGGCAAGAAACAGCACGGCAGTATAAAAATCAAAAAGTATAGTTTTTCTTTGATTTGGGTAAAATGTTATTAGATAGCATGTTGAATGCTTTATGAACATCCTCTGTTTACAGAAAACAATACCCTAGTAGGGTATTCATAGGGTAAAATATTTATTCGGAATACCAAAATTTGGCAAAACTCATTTTGTATCATTTAAAAACAAAAAGTTATGCCAACAGAAATTGTAACCACCGACGATTTACGAGAATTCAAGATCGACCTCCTGAAAGAAATCAAACAGCTCTTTGCCGCTCATCACGGCCAGCCCACCAAAAAATGGTTAAAATCCTATGAAGTCAGAAAGCTGCTGGGAATCTCTCCGGGAACCCTTCAGAACATGCGTATCAATGGCACACTTCCTTTTACTAAAATTG
>Ga0116152_10003976_pt1 | contig 11748 bp, 9 predicted proteins | sample AD_UKC119_MetaG_FD_89894 | JGI IMG/M metagenome (GOLD analysis project Ga0116152, IMG submission 89894) | Active sludge microbial communities of municipal wastewater-treating anaerobic digesters from Hong Kong - AD_UKC119_MetaG | ecosystem: Engineered > Bioreactor > Anaerobic > Digestate...
CCGACTTTGTGGCGCTGGCCATGGGCAAGCTCAATCCCATGGCGGCCTTTTCTTCCGGCAAGCTCAAGATCACGGGCAACCCCATGACTGCCATGAAGTTGCAGGGTCTCTTTGCCTGACCCCGGCACCGGCGGCAAGGTGTGGTGGAGAGTCGGAATCTCATCGACCGGCCCGCGCGCTGAACCGGCTTAACGCACCGGCCACAAATAGAATGAGGGCCAGAAGAGTTCATCTTCTGGCCCTCATTTCTGTAATGGGTCGTCACTGCCAAATCAGAAGATTCGCAGCACCTGTCCGCGGCGGATGAGATTGGGATTGGGCAGCCCGTTCAGCCAGACCAGCGAGTTGACAGTGGTGCCACAGCGCCGCGCAATTCCGCTCAGCGTGTCGCCATATTGCACCGTGTAAAACTGCCCGCACCACCCCGGCTGCGGTCCCGGGTTTGGTGGCCACGGTGACGGCGGATGGTATGTACTGGGGATGCAGAGCACCTGCCCTACATAGATGAAGCTGGGATTGCGCAGGCCATTCACCTGGGCAATCTCCCACACGCTGACGCCGTACCAGCGTGAAATGCGGGTCAGGTTCTCCCCTGGCCGCACTACATGCCAGGCAACGCAGCCGTTGCGACTGGAGATCGTCTCCGGTGCTGCCTGGGCCGGCGCCGCCATAACCGATGCCGGCATCAGCACGCCGGCCAACACCACGGCAATCGCCAACAGAAGACCCCCGGCCCGCACGCCTGGATTGATCGATCTGCGCCTCATGACGAAGATGCTCCTTTCTTGCTTCCAGGAAGAAGCAAACTGTGTTCCGAATTACCTGTTGTTCAAGGGTGTGAACTTGCAACGTGTGAGCGAACCGCTCGGTCGAGATGTATCGGGCGTTTGCTACCTCCTTTTCGCTGCCTGCGCAATCTTGCTTGGTTGGCAATTTCGCATGGCGAACAAGAGCCTCTCTTCATGATGACGTGTGATGCGTCCACAAGTAACGCCAGAATTGGCACATCGCACGTCGCCGAAACGTACATCCCTCGCACGGATGTCGCCCATTTCCCACGCGTGCCTCGATGAAGCCGAGCAGCCGGCCATCACCATAATGTGCTAATCACCAATGCAGAGGGCGTTTGCATGGGCTAACAAATAATCTGCGGTATTGAGGCTGCTTGCATGGAAATGTGCGCATTGATTGTAGCATGGCGAAAGGCCCATGTCTACCATAATTCGCCTGATTCCTGTGGCGCACTCTCGCTCAGGGGTGTGGGTGGGTGCGGCAGTAGCTGCGCAGGGTATAGCCCTGGCCGATGAGGGCGGGCAGGAGCAGGTGCAGCGCAGCGTGGGTCTGGCTGCGCTCTTCGCCGCCGCCGTCGTGCAGGAGAATGATGGCGCCGGGGAAGCAGTTGCGCAGCACGTGGCGGGCAATGACCTCGGCGCCGGGCCGCCGCCAGTCGCGCGGATCCACGTGCCAGAAGAGCAATGCATAGCCGAGTTCGGCCGCGATCCGGGCAGTGTGGAGATCGCTGTAGCCGTAGGGCGGGCGCAGATAGCCGCTGCCCAGCGCGCCCAGGACTTCCCGCGTTGCGCTCACTTCGGCCCTCATCGTTGCGTGGTCGATGCCGCACAAAGACGGGTGGTGATAGGTGTGGTTGCCGATGCCATGGCCGGCCGCGTATGCGGCTGCGGCAAGGTCGGGGTGCGCCGCCACCTGCCGGCCGATCATGAAGAAATCGGCGTGCGCGCCATACTCGGCCAGGATCGAGAGAATGACGTCAGTAGAGCCCGGCTGCGGCCCGTCGTCAAAGGTCAGGTAGAGCGGTTTGTCCATGAAGCCGCCGTTGAGGTTGTCTATCCGGACTGATGCCAGTATGATGCACCAATCGTGGCGGCGCAAACAAATGGCCGCAAGATTACCCGGCGCTGCATGGCCCGACGATGGCCGTCCCGTCTACCTGGTGCAGCGAGACATTCCGTGAGGAGCGTACAATGCCCTTTTCATACGCCAGCGACGTGCAGCCGCCGCAGCCGCCTCGCCGCCCCACGCGCCTCGTTGCCCACGGCGACGTGCGCATCGACGATTATTACTGGATGCGCGATCGCACCAGCCAGGAAGTGCTCGATCACCTGGCGGCCGAGAACGCCTATGCCGCGGTCGTCATGCAATCCACCGAAGATCTGCAAGAGCGACTCTTTCAGGAGATGCGCGGCCGGATCAAGGAAACCGACATGACCGCGCCCGTGGAGGATGGCGGTTTCTGGTACTACGAGCGCACCGTACAGGGACTCAACTATCCCATCTACTGCCGCCGCGCCGGCAGCATGGAGGCCGCCGAGGAGATTCTGCTCGACGTCAACACGCTGGCGGAGGGTCACGAGTTCTGCGAAATCGGCAACTTCCGCATGAGCACCGACCACCGCCTGCTGGCCTACAGCTACGACATCGACGGCAACGAGAGCTACACCATCGTCGTCAAGGATCTGGCGACGGGCGAGTTGCTGGCCGATCGCATCGCCGGCGCCTATTATGGGCTGGAATGGGCGGCCGACAATGGCAGCTTCTTCTACACGACCTTCGATGCCGCGCACCGGCCGGACAAAGTGTGGCGCCACGTGCTGGGCAGCGAGCAGAGCGCCGACGCTCTGGTGCACCACGAGCAGGACGAACGCTTCTTTGCCACGCTCTTCAAAACACGCAGTGGGCACTTCATTGTCGTCCATCTGCGCAGCAACGTAACGACCGAGTCACGCGTGATCCCGGCTGCCGCGCCCGAGAGCGCACCGCAGGTCATCTCTGCCCGCCGTCAGGGCCATGAATACTATATCGACCACCGCGGCGATGCCTTCTACATCCTGACCAACGACAATGCCGAGGACTTCCGCATCGTGACCGCGCCCGTGGCAACGCCGGGGCCTGAGGCGTGGCGCGAACTGGTCTCCGAGCAGGCCGGCGTGCTCCTCGACGAGATCGCCGCATTCCGCGACCACCTGGTGATCTTCGCCTGGAGCGGCGGCGTCAAGCGCGTGCAAGTGCTGCGCCTTGTGCCTGATGCGGCCGCGATCGCCGAGGAGCACAGCGTCAGCTTTCCCGAGGAGAGCTATGCAGTCTACCTGGCCGAAAACCCGCTCTTTGACACGGCTGCGGTGCGGTTGCTCTACGCCTCGCTCAAGACGCCGCCCACCACCTACGCCTACGACATGGCGGGGCGCACCTTCACGCTGCTCAAGCAGGAGGAGATTGCCAACTATAACCCCGACGACTACGAGACGCACCGCCTGTGGGCCACGGCGCCCGACGGCATCCAGGTGCCGGTGTCGCTCGTCTGCCGCAAGGGGACGGCGCTGGACGGATCGAGCCCGTGCCTGCTCTACTCCTACGGTTCCTATGGCGCCAGCACCGAACCCTTCTTTCGCCCCAACCGGCTCAGCCTCATCGAGCGCGGCTTCGTCTTTGCCGTGGCGCACATCCGCGGCGGCAGCGAGATGGGCCGCGCCTGGTACGAGAACGGCAAGCTGCTCAACAAGCGTAACACCTTTACCGACTTCGTGGCCGCGGCCGAAACGCTCGTCAACGCCGGTTACACGCGGCCGGACAAACTTGTGATCATGGGGCGCAGCGCCGGCGGTCTGCTCATGGGCGCCGTCACCAACCTGCGCCCCGATCTCTTTGCGGGCGTCATCGCCGGTGTGCCTTTCATGGATGTCGTCACGACCATGCAGGACACCTCGATCCCGCTCACCGTCACCGAGTTCGAGGAGTGGGGCAACCCGGCTGACCCGGTCTACTATGCCTACATGAAGGCGTACTCGCCCTACGACAACCTGGAGCGCAAAGTCTATCCGGCGATCCTGGCCACGGCCGGCCTGCACGACCCGCGCGTCTCCTATTGGGAGCCGGCCAAGTATGTAGCCCGCCTGCGCCAGATAAAGACTGACGCCAACGTGGTGCTGCTCAAGACCAACATGGATGCCGGCCACGGCGGCGCGTCGGGGCGCTACGACTACCTGCGCGAGACGGCCTTCGAGTTCGCCTTCCTGCTCAACGCCGTGGGGCTGGAGGACTGAACGCCGGCCGGACGCCTGCAAACTGCGACTTTTATGGGCCAATATCTGCTTGACTTTGCCTTTCTCATTTTGTTGCTCATCGCCAACGGCTTTCTCTCCATGGCCGAGATGGCGATCGTCTCGTCGCGGCGGCCGCGCTTGCAGACGCTGGCGGACGACGGCAAGCCGGGGGCGGCGCGCGCCCTGGCCCTGGCCGAGGAGCCTGGCGACTTTCTCTCCACCGTGCAGATCGGCATCACGGCCATCGGCATCTTCACCGGCGCGTTCGGCGGCGCCACGCTCTCGGTGCCCGTGGCCGACCTCATTGCCCGCGTGCCGGCGCTTGCGTCCTATGCCCAGCCGATCGCCGTCTTCCTCGTCGTGCTGGTGACGACGTACCTATCCTTGATCGTCGCCGAACTGACGCCCAAGCGCATTGCGCTGAACAACCCCGAGCAACTCGCCGCTGTCGTTGCCGGTCCTATGACCTTCCTGGCGCGCCTGGCGCACCCGCTGGTCGTGCTGCTCAACCGCTCGAGCGAGTGGCTGGCGCGCGTGCTCGGCGTGCGCCCCAGCGGCGCGCCGGCGGTGACCGACGAAGAGGTGCGCATCATGCTCCAGCAGGGCGCGCAGACGGGTATCTTCGAGCCCATCGAGGAGGAGATCGTCACGCAGGTCTTTCGCCTGAGCGACCGCCGCGCCAGTGCCATCATGACCCCGCGTACCGACATCGACTGGATCGAGGTGGGGCAGAGCGAGCAGGAGATCCGCGACCTGATCATGGAGTCGAGCCACTCGCGCTTCCCGCTGGCGGAGGCCGGCCTGGATCACGTCGTCGGCGTCGTCTTCGTGCGCGACCTGCTCCTGCAACGCATGACCGGCGCCACCGCCGACCTACAATCGATCGCCCGCCCCGCACTCTTCCTGCCGGAGAGCATGACGGCGTTGGATGTCATCGAAAGCATGCGTGAGTCGCGCTCGCACATGGCGCTCATCATCAACGAATATGGCGGGCTCGAAGGGCTGGTCACTATCAACGACATCGTCGAGGCGATCCTGGGCAGCGTCGAGGAACTCGGCCCCGAGGACGACATGGAGATCGTGGAACGCGAGGATGGATCGTGGCTGGTGGACGGCATGCTCTCGGTCGACGAATTCCAGGATTACTTCCGCGTCCCCGATCTGCCGGCGCGTGATGAACTCGACTACCAGACCGTCGGCGGCATGATCATGGCTATTCTCGAACGCGTGCCGGCCGTGGGCAGCCACGTGCGGGTCGATGGGCTACGCCTGGAGGTCGTCGACATGGATGGGCGGCTGGTCGACAAGGTGCTCGTCCAGAAGGTAGACGGGCAAAAGGTGGGCGGGCAGTACGATGACATCGCCATCTGACAAGCCCATCACAACCTGGCCATTGGAAGCACCGTCATCTTTGAAAGGAATCATCGCATGAGCCATCAACTCGCAGGGAAAGTGGTCATCATCACCGGCGCCAGCTCGGGCATCGGCGCGGCGACGGCCCGCGCGCTGGCGCCGCTCGGCTGCAAGCTGACGCTGGCTGCCCGTTCGACGGAACGGCTGGAGGCGCTGGCGGACGAACTGGGGCGCGACGCTGTGTTGGTCCTTCCCACCGATGTGACAGTGGGCGCGCAGGTGGTGCGCATGGTGGAGGAGACCGTGGCCCACTTCGGCCGCGTCGACGTGTTCTTCGCCAACGCCGGCATCTACATCCCCGGTCAGGCGGCCGAGGGCGACCCCGACGCATGGGCCAACCTCATGGACGTCAACATCGACGGCGTGCTGCGCGGCGTCCATGCCGTGCTGCCGCACATGATGGCGCAGAAGGCGGGCGACATCCTGGTAACTAGCTCCATCTCCGGCCACGTTGACATCCACTGGGAGCCGGTCTACAGCGCGTCCAAGCACGCCATCCAGGGCTTTGTCCACACGCTGCGCCGCCAGGTCGCCGGCCACAACATCCGCGTCGGCGCCATCGCCCCGGGCATGGTCGCCAACGAGTTGTGGGGCTTCACCGAGCCGGCCAAGATCGCCGAGATGGTGGAGAAGCACGCCAGCCTCACGTCGGAAGATGTGGCCGAGGCCGTCGTCTTTATGCTCTCGCGACCGCCGCACGTCACCATCCGCGACCTGGTGATGCTGCCGCAGAACCAGGACATCTGAGATCCGCCTGTCGCCGGTTGCGTGACCGGCGCCCGTACACCCGCTGAGGTTGAGATTATGCCGGCCGACGACATTTCCCTGCCCGCGCTGCAAGCGGAGATCCTGCATGCCGCCGATCGCATCGCGCCTTTCATCCGGCGCACGCCGCTGGACGAGGCCTTGGCGCTGAGCCAATTGGGCGGCGACGAGGTCTATCTCAAGCAGGAGAACCTCCAGCACACCGGCTCTTTCAAGCTGCGCGGCGCCTTCAACAAGGTGCTGAGTCTGGCGCCCGATGACCGCGTGCGCGGCGTGGTGACGGCCTCTTCCGGCAACCATGGCGCGGCTGTGGCCTACGCTTTGCGCACGCTGGGCGCGCCCGGCGTCATCTTCGTGCCGGAGCACGCCGCCGCCGTCAAGGTCGACGCCATCCGGCGGCTGGGTGCGGAGGTGCGCTTCCATGGCGAGGACAGCGTCGACACGGAAGTGTACGCATGCGCCCACGCCGAACGCCGCGGGCAGATCTACATTTCACCCTACAACGACCGCGCGATCGTGGCCGGGCAGGGCACCACCGGCGTCGAGATCGCGGTAGACCTGCCGGCCATCGATGTCGTCTATGTGACCGTGGGCGGCGGTGGGCTCATCAGCGGCGTGGCCGCCGCGCTCAAGGCGCAACAGCCGGCCGTGCGTGTCGTCGGCTGCCTGCCGGCCAACTCGCCGGTGATGTACGAGTCGGTGCGCGCCGGGCGGATCATCGACATGCCCTCGCTGCCCACCCTCTCCGACGGCAGCGCGGGCGGGATCGAACACGGCGCCATCACCTTTGCTCTGTGCCGCGCGCTGGTCGATGACTGGGTGCTCGTGAGCGAGGAGGAGATCGCGGCGGCCATGCGCCTGGTCATGGAGACGCAGCACCTGCTGATCGAGGGCGCGGCCGGCGCGGCCGTAGCGGGTTACCTGAAGGATCCGCAGCGCGGCCACGGGCGCACCGTGGGCGTGGTTCTGTGTGGCGGCAACATCGATCTCGGCACGCTGAAACGCATTCTGTGAGCGGCGCACGCTGAGAGAGGGAACGGCACGATGAGCGAACGCATCAAGACCTTGCACCCGGACGGCAAGCAAGGCGTCAACATCGCCAAATCGAAGTATGATGCCGTAGCCGCGGCCATCCTGGCCAGCATCCAGGCGGCCGGGGTGCTGCCCTTTGGAGCCCTGGCCGCGGCGGTGGCGGCGCGCCTGCCCGCCGAGTTTGACGGCTCTATCGGCTGGTACACGACGACAGTCAAGCTGGACCTGGAGGCGCGTGGCCTGATCGAACGCGTGCCGGGCGTGAATCCTCAACAGCTGCGCCTGGTCGGGCCCGCTCCGCGCATGTGAAAATCGTCCGAACATGGAACGAACAATCCGATCACCATCCAGCCGCAGGCTCCCGACGCATGGCAACTGCATCGCGCCGTTTGCCTGGCCGCACTGGCCGACGCATCCTATGTCTTTACCACGCGCCTGGCCGATGTAGCCGACCGCGGCGATGACGAGTGGCTGACCTCACCCGTCGCCGCGCACAGGATTCGCACAGCATTGCGAATCTCTGCGCTGCCACGTCGATCAATCAGTTTTCTACTCTCTGTGCCGCTGCGTCGACCAATCTATTTTCTACACCAGCGCAAAAATCCGCGACGGGCCGCCGGTGGCGCCGGCGATGGTCGGGCCGCCGACGATGGCGATGGCGCCGCTGGCCGGCAGGCTGCCCAGCTTGGCCACGTTCTCGATGCCCCACTTGCCAGCCGGCAGCCAGCGATAGTGCACAGCGAAGTCGGGCGACGGGCCAAAGTCCAGACTCAGCGTGTCGACGAAGATGCCCCTGGCGTTGCGCTCACCCAGCAGCATCTCGATGGCCTCGATGTGGAAGCCGGGGAAGTGCATGGCGCCGCTGTCGTCGGCGTTGCGGAACTTGTCGGTGCCGACGAAAGCATCCCAGCCGCTGTTCATGGCCACGATGGCGCCGTCGGGGATGGGGCCGTGGCTGCTCTCCCACGCGGCCAGATCGTCGGGCGTGAGTTGGGCGTCGGGGTCGGCCTCGGCCTTGGCGCGGATGTCGACGACAACCAGCGGCCCCATGAGATCCTCTACGGGAATCTGATCGGCGCTGGGACCGTCGGAGAAGTGGAACGGCGCATCCATGTGCGTGCCGGTGTGCTCGACGAGCAGCCAGCGATACATGTTGTAGCCGTCATTGGCCAGCGCAGCCAGCGTCTCCAATTCCAGTTGCGGGTCGCCGCCAAAGGTGGGGAAGTCGGGCGTGAGCGTGTGGGTCAGGTCGAGGATGCGGCTGAAGCTGTAGCCGCCCGGACGCATGGCCGCCATTGCCGCGGCCGTGCCGGCAGGTGCAGTGGCGGCGACCGGCGCGCAGCCGGCCAGGGTCGTGACGGCCGCCAGCCCGGCCGCGCTGCGCAGAAAGCTACGTCGGCTGACATCGGTGGCGATCTTCTTGGTGCAGGCAGGGACGCACATGGCCAGATTTCTCCTTTGGTTCACGCAGAAAAGCGGTCGCGCTTGAGGGGAATTCGCAAGAGTATACGTGGCGCCGTTTTTCCATGCAAACACCTTCAAAAGGCCTGACCCTACGAGGGTGAGAAGGGATTTGACGCAAAGACGCAGAGAGGCAGAGATTCGCAGAGAAGAGACGAAGCAAAGAGACGAAGCGAAGAGATTTCTTGTCCTCGTCTGCGCTTCTGTGTCAAGCGGTTCTATTCATTGTCAAGACTGCGAGAAATAGACACATAGACAAGACTCTCTTGACCTTTCTCTGCGAACCTCTGCGCCCCTGCGCCTTTGCGTCAAGTTGTTTCTTCACGCCTCGGCGATGCGCGCCACCGAAGTCGGGAAGCGCACGGTGTTGAGCACAGGACATGTCTCCTCCACCGCCTGGTGCATGCGCTCGATGGCCTCCGCCGGCGCATCGCCTACCACGCGCGCGGTATAGGTGATCTCTTCCATCTGCGGGACCTTGTCATAGGACAGGCCGACGACGCCCCCCATGGGCACCGCCCCGCGCACCTCCACCTCCACGCCGTCGATGGGCGTGTCGAGCAGCACGGCCTGGATCAGATAGGTGTGCACCAGGCAGCTTGCCAGCGCGCCGAGCAGCATCTCCGGCGCGGTCGGGCCAAGCGCGTTGCCGGCCAGCGCCGGCGCCGAGTCGGTGATGAAGAGCGTCTCGCCCATTTTCACGGGCCGCGCGCCCGTGTTGCCCGCCACCCACGAGGTAGCCTTGATGCGGACCGTCGCCTTCTCCGGAGCGGCAGTGAAGTCGGCACGCCGTGCAGCCAGCACGGCGGATTTGCGGTCGAAATAGATGTCAAGTGCGCTCATTGGATCTCTCCCGAATCAGTGGATGGTGATTGACTGTCGCTCCCGATTGTAGAAGCAACCGTACACGATTTCAACTTTGCATACGGTACAATGGAGCGCAGACCGCCGCCCTCGCTGTACGCGGCACCTGTTTTTCCAATCGACCGATTCAATCCAAGGAGCACCTGTATGCAAGCCACGCGTCCAACCGTACGCCTGCTCATTGCCTTGACGCTGGTCCTGTCCTTTCTGTTGCCCGCGGCGCCGGCCGCGCTGGCGCAGGATACGGCCACCATCCATTACTTCCGCCCCGACGGCGAGTATGACGGCTGGGGCCTGCACGCCTGGGACGGCGCAGCCGTCACCGTGGAGTGGGGCGCGCCGCTCGAACCCACGGGGCAGGACGACTTCGGCCTCTACTGGGAGGTGCCAATCAAGCCCGACGCCGAGCGGCTGGGCTTCATCGTCCACAAGGGCGACGAGAAAGATCCCGGCCCCGACATGTTCCTCGACCTGACGCAGGGGACGGCGGCGTGGGTCATCTCCGGCGACCTGCTCATCTACATCGAGCAGCCCGACCCCAACGCCCGCCCTGTCGGCGATCTCAACAAGCTGCGCGCGCACTGGGTGACGCGCGACACCATCGCCTATCCCGCCGGCGACCTGCCGGACGACGCCCTCTTCGAACTGCTCGACGCCTCCAGCGGCGGGATGCAGCTCTCCGTGGAGGGCATCCTGGGCAACGGCATCACGCGCACAGCGCTCACCGTCGTCGACGCCGGGCTGTCCGAAGAGGTGCTGGCGAAGTTCCCGCACCTGGCCGGCTACGTGGCGCTCACACTGCCCGAAGAGAAGCTCAACAGCGTGCCTGCGCTGCTCAAGAGCCAGCTTGCCGTGCAGGTAACCGACGCAGGCGGCGCCATGCTGGACGCCACGGGCGTGCAACTGCCCGGCGTGCTCGACGAACTCTACACCTACGACGGCCCGCTCGGCGTGGCGTGGGAGGAGGGCGCGCCGGTGCTGCGGCTGTGGGCGCCCACGGCCAAGCGCGTGCGCCTGCTCCTCTTCGACGACAGCACAGGCGCGGAACCGTCCGAAGCCCTCGCCATGAAGAACGAGAATGGCGTCTGGACGCTCGCCGGCGCGCCGGAATGGAAGGACAAGTATTACCTCTACGAAGTCAACGTGATGGTGCCCGCCACCGGCGCGGTGGAGAAGAACCTGGTCACCGATCCCTACGCGCTGAGCCTCGCCATGAACAGCACGCGCAGCCAGATCGTGGACCTGGCCGACGCCGCGCTCAAGCCTGAGGGTTGGGACGACCTGACCAAGCCCGAACTCGCCGCACCGGAGGACATCACCGTCTGGGAGCTGCACCTGCGCGACTTCAGCGCGCTGGACGAGAGCGTGCCGGCCGAACATCGCGGCGGCTACCTGGCCTTCACCGACCCGGAGAGCGCGGGCATGCAGCATCTCCAGGCGCTGGCCGATGCCGGCCTCACCCACCTGCACCTGCTGCCCACCTTCGACATCGCCACCATCGACGAGGACAAGGCGATGTGGGAGACGCCCGACCCGGCCGCCCTCGCCGCGCTGCCGCCCGATTCCGAGGAGCAGCAGGCGCTCATCGCCGAGACCAAGGAGACCGACCCCTTCAACTGGGGCTACGATCCCTTCCACTATTTCGTGCCCGAAGGCTCCTACGCCACCGACCCGGATGGCGCCGCACGCATCCTGGAGTACCGGCAGATGGTGCAGGCGCTCAACGCGATGGGGCTGCGTGTGGTAGCCGACGTCGTCTTCAATCACACCAACGCCTCCGGTCAAAGTGAGAAATCCGTGCTCGACCGCATCGTGCCCGGCTACTATCACCGCCTGAGCGCCGACGGCTTTGTCGAGACGAGCACCTGCTGCCAGAATACCGCCACCGAGCACGCCATGATGCGCAAGCTTATGCTCGACGCGCTCAAGGTCTGGGCGACGGAATACAAGATCGACGCCTTCCGCTTCGACCTCATGGGCCACCACATGGTCGACGACATGATCGCTGTGCGCGAGATGCTCGACGGGCTGACCGTGGAGAACGACGGTGTGGACGGCGCCGGTATCTTCGTCTACGGCGAGGGCTGGGACTTCGGCGAGGTCGCCAACAATGCGCGCGGCACGAACGCCACGCAGCTCAACCTGGGCGGCACGG
>Ga0116152_10003977_pt1 | contig 11748 bp, 12 predicted proteins | sample AD_UKC119_MetaG_FD_89894 | JGI IMG/M metagenome (GOLD analysis project Ga0116152, IMG submission 89894) | Active sludge microbial communities of municipal wastewater-treating anaerobic digesters from Hong Kong - AD_UKC119_MetaG | ecosystem: Engineered > Bioreactor > Anaerobic > Digestate...
ACCATCGTTAAGACTAATACCCCAATTACTCCAAAGCTTAAAAATATCGATACTTTCATTCTATTAATTTTAATATTTTTTGAAACTAATTCTTTCTCGTAAATTTGTTCCTCGAGAAGATCTTTTTCTTCAACATTATAGAATTCAGATAAAAGTTTCAATGATTCTTTACTTGGAAGACCTAATCCATTTTCCCATTTAGCAACTGCACTTCGACTAACATATATACTATCTGCCACTGCTTGTTGAGAGAGACCCTTTTCTTCTCTAAGCTCCTTTATTTTGTCTTTAAATCCAATCATGTAATCCCCTCCTTCGACAACATTATAGTCCAATAAATAATATATTGTTGTTACTTTCTATTTTATCACTGTTACTTTTGCTTAAATATTTGCTAGTGCTACCTAAATCAATATGTGATGTTACCTATTCATTACAAAGTGGTCATTAAAAAAATGAAGGATCATGCCAGATTCTTTAGTTAGAAGTGAATTCTCAAGTAAAATTTTCCAAATTGTGATAACTACATGTGTTTTTGTAGACAGAGACTTTTAAATACTCCATAGAGTACATAATCTCAATCGATTTTAATACCCTGTGTAATTGACTTAAAAAAATGACTATTCCAAAGATCTAAGTTATTTTGATCTTTTATAAAGGGTCTTACATCTGACTTTGCAATTTCATAATCTATTTGATCAAATCTTTTTTCAAGTATTTCAATTAGTTTTTCTTTAGTTAGTTTTGTGTCATCTTCTATAGATTTCGTTTGTTTTAGTCTTGCTTCTAAATGATTCAAATTCACTTTGCTATCTAAACTAAGGTAATAAATATAATCATATAAGTCCCTACCTTTTATACGATTTTTCCAACTTCTTGCAATAACTGCATGAATTTTACCTGCAAATAAAGAACTTTTATCGTAGATTCTAACTTGGTATGGAAATGGCAGCAACCGATATTTAATTTCTGTATTCGCATATTTCGGTGGATTTACATCAATTTCGAATTTGATCATGATTTTTTCGTTATGAATGATTTGAGCAGAATCTGTCGAATTGGGATAGATCGTCATAAATGTCTCTTTGGTGTTTCCTTTAATAAATGCTGAATCAATGGTTGATTCACTTGATTTCTCTTTTTTTGATACTTCAAAATGAAGCCCAAGTGAGTTTATAATTTCACTTATGGGTTTTAAGTATTTACTGATGTCAAACGTTTCATCACTCACAAGTAATGAGAAATCTAGATCTTCACTAAATCTATCCATACCATAAAATATTCTCAGAGCTGTTCCACCATAGAAAGCAGCATGTGTGAAAAAATCAGTTTTAGAGAGGCCAGCTAAAACGACCTCTTGTAAGACTTCTTTCATCGAGTTCTTTTTATCTTCTATTGTTTTGGGGTTATATTTGTCTATCATTTGTTGAATGATTGTCATCTTTTACACTCGCTTTCAATATGCTTTTTTAAATACTTTATGTTGTTTGAAACGTATTTATTCGATAAGAATATAATGTCATTAAAGTTCAATTGATTAAATGCTTCTCTATTTATTCTAATATCTTCAAAAAGTAAAGCCTTCAATTCTTTCATGCTTTTTACAGGTTTCTTAATATAAAGTAAATCGCATAAAGCTTTTTCAGGACTTGCCATAAAGTAAGCATAAGAATCTTGTTCGAAAACTTGCACAAAAAAGGGGAAAGCATCTTTTGGTACATCCCTATACGTAAAAACACCGAAATGATTTTTATACAACTTGCTCTTTCTTTTGTTAAAGGTTGCATTCGTATAAACAATGACTCTTTCTGGTATCATATTGTGATATGAAAGTGCATATTCAAAAGATAGATATGAGGGTCCATAAATGTATGATGACAACAAGAATCCATCTGTTTTACTATTTGTTTCATATATACCTCTTACAAGTGGAAATAAGATGCCATTTTCTACATCTCTTTTAATCTTGCCATTAATATCTGTATATTCTCGGTACATTTCTTTAAGATTTAATGTCGTCAAAATCATATTATTTCCTCCACTTAATTGTATTATATAACATTTTCTGGAGAATATCAACAATTCTTGGAGTGATTTTTTTAGTGACATTCAAAATATAAGATGTGAATCTTAGAATTTGATGGGTGGGATAGAAATTCAAATCAACCCTTTTGACCCTAGAAACTCATGATTTGCATTTCTTTTTATCACATCAAAAGTAAACTTTCTACTTTAGCATAAAAACAAAAGGCCATTGAACTTCAATGATCTTTCTCCAAAAATTAATTATTCAAAAAATGGTGCCGAAAAGATGACCCGAAGTTTATACATACACTTTTTAACATTTATCGCTTCATTAAGCCGTCTTTATCAATCTTAGAAAATAGGGTAGTCAAGGGTTAAAATCCCCATTTCTGTACTGTCTAAGGTTGTGAGGTTTAATACAATTTTAGCACACCTACCTTGTAATCGTGTAAAAATTTTAGCACCCTAGTGTTATATCGCGTATTTTTTTAGCACCCTTGCGTTAAAACGTGTAGATTTTTAGCACCCCTAAATTGGAGCCTAACAAAGTGGTTTTTTAATTATAGTTCTTGGTTTTCCCTGTACATTTCATAGTTGTTCTTTAGAAATTGATTCTCTAAGTTCTTTTTTGGCATCAACATCTTGCAGATTTTTCAAAAGAATATTAAAAAATTCTAGTCGTAATGATTAATCTAAACTTGACAAATCTACGAAAAATACAAATCTAGCTAATTTGCTCTCCGAGAAAAACAATCCTTCTAAATTTGATCTATAAATCAAGTGTTTTATAGATTCTAGTTTGTATGACTTCTGTGTACCATCTTTTTTCATAAATGCTAATTGCTCGCTATCAATAATTACGCCATATTTTATTACAGATTTTTCTTTATAAAGTCTTTTCGTTTGTTCTTGCAAAGCGTAAATTTGTAATTGTTCAGCTTCAAAAAATAACAAGCCAGATAATAGTATTCCAAATATAAACAAAAAAAGTAGTGGGTTTGAAAATCGATTGAATAAATCTTTAAATGCTAACACCCAAACCAGACCAAATGTTCCTATTAAGAACATTATTCCAAATGCTTTCTTAGCTTGTTTTTTTCTAAAACCATAACCATAAACAATACTTTCTCTCGCAATTATTAAGGCTTTTTGTTTTTCAATCTGATACGTAAATTCCATAGTATCCTCCTATAAAAAATAAATTTGATACATTCTCCTAATTTTTTATCACAACCAATAAAAATATTTCAACAAAGAGATTATTCAAAATGACTGTTGTATTCACCCTTTTGGGTGATAATAGGTGATTACTCTAAGTTTTTGGTTAATCGATTATAATATAAGAAAAACACGACGTTCCAAATCACGAACGACAAATATAGCATTGTGTATAATAACCACAGATTGTTTTCTAGGTTAAGTTTAAAAAGATTATTAATTAGAGCGAATCCCCCATAAAGAACTATAAAACTTATCATTCCAAGGAAAAAGCTCCACCACGCTCTTAGCCATTTACTGTTATTTTTAGATAAAACGGATTGGAAAAAGATTGGGATTAAATAAACCATTATTCCAATAATTGGTATAAACGATAAACAAATTTGCTTCTTATTCATAGTCTTAACCTCCAGTTATAGTCAATATAGCGGTCTCACTCGTTTTCATCTATCTGATCAGCTATCTTCTTTTCGTCTTCTAAATTTGATTTAGTGATTTGAGTATTTTCAACAGCTGGTTTCGAGTTTAATATTTGATCACTATTATGATTAATAAATCGTGAAAGAATTAACGGAACTAGTACAGCAACTAATAGGTTTTTAAATATATCAATTGTCTCGTAATGTCTTGTTGAATTTAAGATGTTTAAAAAAGACCAATCTCTGTCTACAACATAGAATAATGCGAAAAATGAGCTGAAAGTAAATATCGTGAGTATGTCGATGATTTTGGTTCGTGCTTTAACTATCTTCTTTGACTTGTCAACAGTATAGGCTAAACCATTGATAAATAGATAGATATTGGTCGTCATTAGCCCGATAATCAATACAGGCACTAGTACACTTAAAGTTGAATTAAATACACTGGATTGTGTGTATACAGTTTCCACCATTTGATCTAAAGGAAAAGGGGATCCGTATTTAACAAAAACACTCAAAAGAATGAAGAAAGAAACATATATTGCCTCTTTAACTATAGCTCCTTCTTTTATAACATATCCAGGGACAAGCTTCACATATATAACTATTAGCAATAGTGACAATATTGCTGAGATTAGCATAAATGCAATTAGCCCAGATTGCCAACTAAAGTAAATCCATATGGTAATTGGGAGCCAAATGATAGAAGATGAAAAGGCAATTAATAAGATAACTACAATTAATGTAAGGATTCCGTAAATAACCTTCCCAACTACACTACTCGGTATCTTGTCCTCCATGTCTTTACTTACTTTATCGTTTCTTTCTTTCATTTTTGAAAAAAGTTTGTTCTTCTTAACCATTTCAATTGAGTATAAGTAATGCATGATCATAATCAAAAAATCGATTGATAGAATAAACCAAAACACGAAATTCATTGCTTAACCACTCCCATCTCAAAAATACTATCGTATATCATTTTTAAATGTTCAATTAAGTGTCGCGCTCTAAAATCTAAAAGCACTAAAGAGAGTTCTTAATACTTTAATTCATTTCATTTACACAAAATTCTTGACACTACCTAGATGTATCTCCGAAAATGTGATAAAAATGAAACTAAGTTATACTTGCTATATGTTACAATATTCTTAAATGTACCGTTATATCAATGCAAAACATTTCAAAATATGATAAAAAGGGGTTTAACATGAAAAATAAAGAAAAAAAGAAGAGCAACATCAGCCCAGATCAAAATTTCGATAATTCTCTTAAGGATAATGATCTGCATGATAGTGATTACAAACTGAGTTCTAGAGAAGAGAAAAAATATCTTGATGATGCTGTATCCATTTTAAAAAACACACAGAAATCGTGGAGGTTAAAAGATCTAGTTGACAAAGTAATGAAGATTAACAACATAAATGAATTTGATTTTTCTACCAAAGCGAAAATTCTCGTAGCGATTAGATGGAATGATAGGTTTATAGAGTTTGATCAAGAACGTATTAAGATTAATCCAGAATTCGATCTATTTTATGATACTCAATTTCAAGAGTTGGTTGATGAAGATGAACATGAAGATGATGAGTTTCAATCAATTTCTACCACTATAGATGATGAAGATGATGAAGATGATGAGATTGATGAATATTTTCATGATGAAGACATCATAGATTTTTCACACTTAAAAATAGATGAATCTTTTTTTCTTGATGATATGAATCAGTTTGGATTCATTAATTCTTATATATATTTGGGAAGATATCCCCAAACAATAGTTTCAGATTCGTTTCTAATCACAGAACTGGAGAATACTTATAATTCCTTGAATCAAGATTTAATAGAAATCGATGGAAATAAATACATTCGAGTAAAAGCTGTTAACATTGATGAGGAAGTTAACTTTTCGAATGGCCAAATCCCAATTGATGGTGAAATTTACTTTTTCAAAATTGAACCTGTAAAATGGCGATTACTCTTAAGAAGTGGAAATAAATATATGCTAACAACAGAAAAATTACTTTTAGCTTCGAAGTATGATGATAATATATATGTTAAATTTGAAAATTCATACATAAGAAAAACCATTATTCCGGAGCTACTGACAGAAATATTTGGCATTAAAACAGATAAATGCACATTTTTACATGAAGATGACATTAAGAGTTCTGAATTATGGACTGAAGAGAATAATAAACTTTGGATAAACAATCGAGTTGCATTTCCTACAGATTTTGCCATTTCTCAAGGAGCATATAGCGATGAAAGCGGTGGATTATATTGGGGATTCGTGGATAATTTTGGAACACAAAGTTCGATTATTGGAAGTGGAACAATGTGGGCAAATGATTACGTTATTGAATCTGATGTTGAATTTCCTGTATTTGATGTTTGTATAAGACCAGTAGTCAAAATCAAGTTTAGATGATTTGTGAATTTCTTTAAACATTTTGCAGGTTATAATTATTATTTAATTAAAAAAGTCTACGTTACTAATTATATATGTACAGATTTTGGGAACTCATATAAACCATTCAATGGTCTTGAAAACACTTTTCTATAATTTAAAAAATATAGTTCTACTAATAATTAATGCCCAATGGTACTTGTATGCGGAATATTACCATAACCTAGTGTTATCTGGGAAGCCTTTCTATATCATGGGAATCCAAGTACCTTTTAGGCATTTATCTTTAATTATTCTTCTTCAGGTTCTATACCAAAGAAGTCACACAAAACAAGATAAGCAGCGTATTTCTTAGCACCTTTCTTTGACTTAGAAAGTGCTGTTTTTTGTATGAACCAACTTCTAACATAACAAGTGCATGACCACCAATACTCACCATTGTCATAACCTTGTTCGTCAGGAATATCGTACTGTGGAATGGAACATCTATCACTTTCTGCTAATTCTTTAAGTGTACTAACTGCATTTTCCTGTGTTAGATTTTCTTTTAGCTCATCCATGCCATCTTCTACATCATGTAATTGTTCATCAATTTGGAGCATGAATTCCACAGAGTTTTGGAGCTCATCTGGATCCCAATCACTGTCGATTGCGATGGCACCAAGAATAGCTTCAAATAAATCAGCTTTAACTTTTTCTTGAGTCCATACCTTGTTATCGATGTCGCTTTGTCCCAAGTACATCATGGTTTTGAAACCTAGTTCTTCAATTCTTCTAGCAAGATTCGCATTGCTTACGATTTCTTTTTTTAGCTCAGTAAAGTCATGCTCGTTTCGATGAGCCTTAATGCAATATTTATCGTTGTCTTCTTCCTCGTTGTAATAATCTGTTTAAGATTGAAAAATCCATATCTTTCAGCGATGACTTTGGTCACATAAAAATCCTATACTCGATCATCTAAGAACTCAAAAAACTCATTGTTCTCCCCACCATATTCAGCTGAATACGATTTTCTCGTGAATCTTGTATCAGTAAGTCAATGTACTTGAAATAGTAGTCACATTTTCTTTGAACATCATCTATGCCTTGCTTTCATTTTCTACAATGTCTTATTAATCTTTTTTTAACTGACAACCTTAGAAGTTTAAGGGTGACATCAAAATTCAAGTAACTCCATTTGACCCTAGAAGTTCATTTTTTACATTTCTTTTTATCCATTCAAAAAGTAATCATTTTACAAAACTTGAAAAACAAAAGACCATTGAATTTCAATGATCTTTTTCTAAAAACTAATCATTCAAAAAATGGTGCCGAAAATAGGACTCGAACCTACGACCTGCTGATTACGAGACAGCTGCTCTACCACCTGAGCTATTTCGGCATAAAACACTTCTTCTTAACCTTAGGATGCGCATAAATACTTAATGCTTCCTTGAAGGTTTCAATGGTGACACTACCTTTACATGCAAATTCACCATCAGCATTCCAATCTACATTGGAACTTGTTTCAATCACAAACTTATTGCTTGCAATGTGTAAATCTTCTCTTAATTTTTTACCACCACGAATAAACGATGATAACAATCTTAAACGCCAAAAAGATTTCGCGCGTTTAAAAAGTCTAAGCTCAAATAAACCGTCATTTAAATGAGACTCAGAAAAATTAATCAATCGCATACCTCCAACACGGTTTGAGCTTAGACCTAAAATCATCGCACATTCCATAGATTCAGTAATCCCATCATGGGTAACTCTTACAGGGTAACGATACTCATTTGACAGATCTTTCATAGCAGCAATCAAATAAGCTAAATAGCCATATTTCTTAATATGACGTCGCGAGATGTCATAGCTAACTCTGGTTAACAAACCAGAGGCTGCGGTATAAAAGAAATACTGATCATTAATCTTATTGATGTCAATTAAGACAGGAACTTCTGTCATATAAATCTTTAAACTTCTTCTAATGTTTTTATTCACACCTAAAATGGCAGCTGTATCATTGGCTGTACCGCTTGGTAAAAGACCCAATGCTGGCTTAATAGGTGATCTCATCACGCCATTAAGAACCTCATTTGCGGTTCCATCACCACCAGCAACCAAATAAACATCATAGTTTTTTGCTTGTTCGAATGCGACCTTTTCAAGGTCTTTTGCTGCTTTCGATTCATAAATGGTTAATGTGTGATGTGATTTATCAAAGATTTTTTGGATCAGTGGAAGATTAATCTTGAAATTAGAGCGTCCACTCACCGGATTGTACATCAATAAATAGTTCATGTATCTACTAAACCCCTGAAAGTATTTTAACATAATCTAACAACAAAGAAAACATAAAACATCGAAAAAAACGACGCTAATAAGCGTCAATTTTTACATTTGAATTATAGAACCATAAAATTGTGTTCGAAGAAATATTCAATCAATTTCTTACGTGTAACAATCCCAATAAACTTCTCATTTTGATCTAAGACAGGAACAAAGTTTTCATTCTTTGCTTTTGATAAAAGAAGTGGCATGGTTGCATTCACACTAATAGGTTCATAATCTCTGTGACGCTTGATGTCAGTAACATGGAGTTTTTCCATTTCATCCTCATTTAAACAATCAATGTTCTTGAGAACAAAATTTAGAATATCACCTTCTGTTAAAGTTCCAACATATGTGTGCGTTCGATCGATGACTGGAATCGATGTGAAACGGTGCTCTGTCATGCGTTCTAATGCAGCCTTAAGCGTTTCATCACTATAAAGTAGAATAACTTCATGTGTAGGTTTTAAAAAGGATAGTACGTTCATAGAGTTCACTTCCAATCTTTTAATTTCTATACCTCTATTATACATCATATCAGATATTTTATAGCATACAAATAGGAGGTGTCATATATATCATGACATTCACTCACATTACTATAGTCAAAAAATCTATTACAAGAGTTATGCCACAGCATGACTCTTTACATTTACTTCCTTGGATTTATTTTTTTTCTGATGCTTTAATTCAAGCCATGCGATCAGTCGATATACTGCATATAATCCAAATATAACGATATAGAATAAGAGGCGTTCACTGTTGATTAATACAAGATGTAATGCAACTAATCCATAAAAGAGATAGGAAAATTTATGCAATGTTTTCCATGTTTTCCCCTTCATCTTTTTTCTAATAATAATCAATGAGGTGATAGCTAGAGGTAGCATCACGACAAGTGAAGCTAAACCAATATATAAGTAAAGTGGGGCTCTAAAGAAAAAACCAAAGTCGATAGAAAACGCAAGATATTTTAACCCATGTCCTATACTAAAGATAGAACCGAAGACAGCAAGTTCTGCGCGATTACCCATCAATTTCTTTTTAACGAAACCTTTTGATAATGAACTTGCAAACATAACTGGGATAAAAAACGATAAACCCACATATCCCATGTTAAAAATATTTGTTTCCTGTGTTAGCGCAATAACCGCACTAAGTAGTGCAGCTCCATAAAGATATAAATTATATTTTCTAATCCATTTTGATAATAAGAGTACCAATACAACCCATAAAATAGTTAAACCAGCAATAATTGTCATGTCATTTCACCTACGATCCAATGGAGTTATGGGATCCACCACCATCAGATACTCCCGCAATTAAATCAATTTGTGTTGCATAAGTGTCTGTAGAAGCTCCAGTGATAAAATCAACGGTGTCTTTTACGGGTTCTTTCATGATACCGACTACTAATAATGCAATTAAGACGATACCTAGTAATACGTTCTTCATATATAATCCTTCTTTCCTGTTCATATTATACTCCCAACGAGAGACATATGATAACAATGAAAATTAAAAAAAGGACCAAAGTCCTTTTCTACATATGAATAGGTTTATCCACTGCACCGTGTGCAGCTTCCATAATGATTTCTGATAGGGTTGGATGAGGATGAATGGTGTGTGCAATTTCATGTGCTGTACCTTCCAATGTCATCGTCACACCTAATTCTGCAATTAAATCTGATGCACCATAAGATAAAATATGAGCACCTAAGATTTCTTTATACTTTTCAGAGACAATCAGTTTAACAAAACCATCTTTCTCATTATCAGCTAATGCTTTACCGCTTGCTAGCAGTGGGAAAGTTGAAACTTTATAAGCTAGACCTTTTTCTTTAACTTCTTTTTCGGTCATACCGACAGAAGCAACTTCAGGTGAACCATAAACCGCATTAGGTACACGGTCATAACGCATGCTTGCATCTTTCTTACTCATGATATATTCAGCAGCAACAATACCTTCAGCAGATGCAACATGCGCAAGCATGTATTTACCGTTGAGATCACCAATGGCATATACACCTTTAACACTGGTTTCTAAATGTTCATCGGTAACCACTGCAGCACGGTCCATCTTTAGATTAAGAACTTCTAATCCAGCTGAATTTGGACGCATACCTACAGATACTAAAATGGTATCTGCAGCAATGGTTTCATCTTTACCTTCAAGCTGATAAGTTACTTCATGATCTTTAACCGATTTAACTTCAGCATTTACATAAATCTTAATGCCTTCACGCTTTAAAATCTTTTGATATTGGTTTCTGATATCATCATCCATCATCGGTAGAATACCATCTAGTTTTTCAATGATGGTGACATCTGATCCTAATGATGAGAAAATGGTTGCAAATTCAATACCGATAACACCGCCACCAATAATCACGAGTTTCTTTGGAGCTTCTTTAATTCTTAAGAGTTCTCGTGATGTTACAGCAATCTCTTTTTCGTAAGCATCCTTTAATCCTGGAATAGGTGGAACAATAGGTGATGCACCGGTTGCAAGTATTAAGTTCTTAGTTTCAATCACTTCACCATTAACTTCAACCTGATTTTTGGATAAGACTTTACCCCATCCAGAGATCACATCAACACCATTTTTCTTTAATAAACCAGAAACACCTGTTGTTAAACGTTTAACAACACTGTCTTTTCTTTTTAACATCAATGACCAATCAAATGACACATCCGACCCTAACACTACCCCATATTCTGATGCGTGTTTAATCGTTTTGTATACCTTGGCATTTTTTAAAAGTGTTTTTGTTGGGATACATCCATGATTTAAACAGATACCACCAACAACTTCTTTTTCAATTAAAGCTACTTTTCCGCCGAGTTGTGCTGCTTTAATGGCTGCAACATACCCACCAGGACCCCCACCTAAAACTAAAACGTCATATGACTTCAACTTCATCACCTCAACTTAATAGTAACATCATTGGGTCATTTAATAAAGACTTAATGTAATTTAAAAATCTTCCTGCTTCAGCACCATCGATCACACGATGATCAACCGCGAGTGAAAGTGGTAAAACACTTGCTATTTTAATCTCATTATCGATCACAACAGGTTTCTGCATAATCTTGCCCACACCTAAAATACCAACTTCAGGATGAGGGATGATGGGTGTACCATATGCCATATCTGCAGCACCAAAATTTGTAATTGAGAAAGTTGCGTTTTGAAGTTGTGGAAGTTGTACAGTTCTCGCAATCGTTTGATCAGCAACATCTCTTAATTCTCTTGCTAATTCTAAGATACTCTTTTTATCAGCATCTTTGATATTAGGAACAATAAGACCATCTTTTGTATCAACTGCCATACCGATGTTATAGAACTTCTTTAAGATCATACGATCA
>Ga0116152_10003982_pt1 | contig 11738 bp, 9 predicted proteins | sample AD_UKC119_MetaG_FD_89894 | JGI IMG/M metagenome (GOLD analysis project Ga0116152, IMG submission 89894) | Active sludge microbial communities of municipal wastewater-treating anaerobic digesters from Hong Kong - AD_UKC119_MetaG | ecosystem: Engineered > Bioreactor > Anaerobic > Digestate...
GATGGATTATCGGGAGGAGATAAATGCCTATGGTATATGCGACGCGGGATATATCGCGATAGGCAATCTGCACCCGCAGCGAAACCATGACCGGTGGCGGACCCCCGGGTTCAAGCACGACAGAAATCCGATTCGGATCATAAAATATAACGCGGATACCCATCAACTGGAAGGCTGTCCCATGCAGCTTGCGGGACATTATGACAGTGTTACCGATATTTGCCTGTCTCCCAACGGCGACATGGCCGCGTCAGCCGACGGGAACGGACAAATCCGTCTCTGGGATGTGGTAAGCGGCGAGCTGAAAACGGAAATGGACGGCGATCGCGATACGGTGGCCCTGATGCAATTTATCCATGGCGGCGCCGAGCTTCTGGTACTGCGGGCAAACGGCAGCGCCGCAATACTGGATACGGAATTCTATTCGGTGAAAAACCAAATGGCAGGCCTTGGCGAAATCGTGGATGCGAAGCTGTTTGGGGATGAGGCGCACTGCGTTCTGATCATGAAAACCGGCTGTATCAGAATCGTCAATCTGATGGAAACGAAAATGGCCCGTACAACGGTACAAAAGGCTATTCGATCGATTGGCATCCTGCAGGAAAGAGGATGGATTCTGGCATCGACCTATCAAAATTATATAGAACCGGAGATGGTGCCAAGCGAAACCTGCACGGTGGAAGGCGCGCTGCATTTGTTTGCCGTGCGGGATCATGCCTATATAGGGCAAAGACAGCTTTCCGGCTGCGACAATCTGGATTTTGTCTATCTGGATCCCTGCGGGCGCTTTGCCGTATCCAAGGCATGCATGACGCAGCGGACGCCCAGCGTGAAATACTGGCCGTTTGACGCCGGTTTTCTCGATCACGGCGAAGAACTGGGGGCGGAAATGTTCGCCATTGCGCAGACAACGCCTAACCTGCTGCTGGAACCGAACCGATATTGCTTTTCCTCGGATGGTCAGTATCTCTGTGCTTATGATGGATTGACTCATACGGCATCCGTATTCAAAACAAAAAACGGCAGGCTGCTGGGTCGTGTGGCATTGAAAAAGAAATGGAAGGATAGCTTTTCCGACAGACAGATCGAATTTGAGGTCACATCCGGCGGTACGGTGCTGTATGCGCTCTATCCCAGAGACGGCGTATTGGAGGTTTATCAAATTGCAAAGCAGAAGCGGCTGGCCTGCAAGCGGCTTAAAGGCTTTGCGACGGATGAATATATCGACGGCCAGGACTATCATAACAACGTGCTGCAGTTTTCCAACGATGGGAAAAAGCTCTTTTACGCGAGCTGGAAAACAGCGGTATTAATCGATGTCAGGAAAAGCAAAGCCGAGTTTCAGCTCAATCGATACGATAAAAAAGCAGAGTCGCAATATCACGATATCGACACCTTTGCTGCGATTAGCGACGACGCCCGACTGCTGGCGCTTTCGCGCGTGCTGGTTCATGGCAATCATAAGGATAACTTGATCAGAACCGATGTGTTGGAAATCTGGAACATGCGGACGGAGAAGATGATCGCGCAGTTTTATACCGGCGGCAAAACCAGCAATCTTCTCTTTGACAGCAGCGGAAAAGCGGTGACATTCGGGCTGTCAAACGGGTTTATCTGCCGGCTGCTGCTGAAAAACGATCATTGATATTATAAGATCGGAGGGCAATTGTCATGTTTGGGAAAAAGAAACGCATGCAAAATACGACGCTTATACTGCATACGATTCTGTTTGAAGATTTTGACCATCCGCGGCCCGCAATGACGCCGGAGGGGATTCGTATATTCATGGAACCAGTCGTAATGGATGTGGTAAAACAGCATTACTTCGAGGTGCTGCGGCCGCCTAAACAATGGAACTATCATTGCGATCTGAGCTATACGGCATATATGGCCAGCCAGGAGCTTGCCCATCTGGAATTCCGCGACCATGAAACCAAGGAGATTGCCAATAAAGCGAGCTATAAAATGTTCTGCTCCGCCATGAAAGACAGCTTGAAAAAGAATTTGCAAAGCAAGTTCCCCGCATATGACACCGAAAAACTTGAGGATGGCTTTGAAGAAACGAAGTACACATACGACAAAAAAAGGTGCACGATCACGGTATCAGTATTGCTGGAAAATATTATGGAACCCGACGAAGCGTATAACTGGTAACGAAAGGACGAATGGAATAGGAGGAAATAAAAATGGGATTATTTAAAAATGCGGGAACGGCCAATAACAAGCGCTCGGTAGGAAGCGTGACACTGTTTACGGTACTCAATACCGGCGCATTCGGCGGCTTTATATCGGGCATAGGCGGCGCCATATCCAGTGATGTGATCATTGAGCATATGGAAGCGATCAAAGCCTCCTATCCGGCCTTTGCCAGTGCGGTGATTGAGTACATGAGAGACTATGAAATCACAATCCAATCGGTCGATTCGCTTCCGGATGCGAATGATTCTGCGGCAATTGCCCAATATCTGCGCAAGAGGTTTTCCAATCAAACCGACCAGATCATGATGGCTACCAGAATGATGACGATGATGTATGTGATTGAATACGGAGAGCCGGATCCCGACCGGAAGCTTAGCGAGAGAATGGCAAAGGATGTACGAAACTCGATCTATGCAAAAAATCAACTGGAAGACAAGTATGAGAAATATGCCCGGGAGATTGTCCGCATCTACAAGGAAAAGCCTTCACTGGAGGACAGCGAGCCGGAGCTCCGAGCGATCGGACAGGAAATCAACAATTTTGATCAGATGTCGCTGATTGCCAAACGGGCCAGAGTGCTGTGCGCCAAGGAAGGCATCAAAGGCTTTTCCATCAGGATCCTGGAATACGCCTGGGATGGGATTGCGGGTTATTCACGCTAAGGCGTATACCGGGCTGAAACGATCTATCGCATTCAAACAATGTGCGCTATGGGTTTTTTGCATGGATTAGCATACGCTCTTGTCCAAGATCCGGTCTACCACCAGCTGGCGGAACTCCGGCGACAGGCTTTTGAAATAGGCCGAGAAGCCCGTAACGCGCACCACCAGCTCGGGAAACAGATCGGGGTTTTCATGCGCCTTGCGCAGGGTTTCGGCATCGATCACATTGAGGTTGATCAGCGTGCCGCCTCTTTGAAAATGATCTTCGATCAGGGCTATCACGGCCTCGATGCCGCCTTCATCGGCGGAAACGGAGGGCTCCATTTCCAGCTGCATCGGCGCGGTGTTGCCATAGCCCGGCTGCACCGAAATGATCGCCTGCGACATGGCACTCGCCGCGCCGTCGCTGCGGAAACCCGGGTTGGGGTTTGCTCCATGGGAGATGGGCTTTTTTGCTTTGCGGCCGTTGGGCGTTGCGCCTACCACCGCGCCGTAATCCAGCGTGTTGGCCCAGGAAAACAGCCCCGGCACCATCTGGTGCCCGTACTTGGGCGTGCGCGCGGCTTTGACGGTTTTGGTAAATATCTCCGACAGCCGCTGGGCCAGCGCGTCGGCGCGTGAGCCGCCCTTGCCGTATTTATCAATGTTCAGCATAAACCGGCGCGCTTTCTCGCCCTCGGGGCCGGCCCAGTCGGTATCCAGAAAACGCATCAGCTGGGCATAGGTGCAGCGCTTTTCCCCGATCACGCGCTGCTCGATGGCCGCCAGGCTGTCGGCCACCACGGCCAGGCCCGCACCGTCGATGCACCACAGATACTTTTCCACGCCGCCGTTTGAAACATCCAGCCCCTGCTCCACGGTGCCGTAACACATCAGGTCCAGCGGCAGCTCGGGATAATTGTGAATCTGGTTTTCATAGGTGAAGGTAAAGCCCATGGCCAGCGCTTCCACCGCCTTTTGCAGGTGGTGTGCGTACACGGCCAGAATTTCGTCAATCGTCGGCTCGCCGTGCTTTTCCACCGCTTCCTTGAGCGATAGCTCAAATACCGCGGCAAAGTTGATCTTCACACAGTCCATAATGGAATATTCCCGCCCGGGAATCGCCAGCCAGTGGCAGCCCGCGTTGGTGCGCATGCGCGCATCCTCTGCGGTAATGCCGTCGTTTTTCTGCAGGCCATCCACCAATGCGTCCGTGCCCACAAAGCGCGGATTGCCGCAATGGTCCTGAAACTGCATCTCCACCGAGCGGCGCAGAAGATCGCGGTTGATGCCCTTGCCTACGCACACGCCGACATTTGAGGGCAGCTTCAGCCGCCGCGCGGCCTCCAGCACGATGAAAGATACGGGATTGGTGGTATCGTTGCCCTGCGCGTCATAGCCGCCCAGCTGGATGTAGCTGGTATCGCGCAGCAGCATGCAGGCGACGATAAACACGGCTTCTTCCTCCGTAAGGATGCCCGCGGCAGTGTCGCGCAGGTAGTACGGCAATAGCAGCACATCCAGCCGTCCCAGCGAGCCGCTGGAATTGTAGGAGCGGGCGCCCATCTGGAACCAGAGGATGAACTGGCAGGCCTCTAAAAAGGTTTCGGGCTTTTGATGCGCCACGCGCCGGTTCATCTCGCTCATCCTCTGCAGATGTGCGGCGATCTCGGGGTCGGCCTCGGTATCGCTCATGCGCAGGGCGTGGGCTGCGTTGTGCTCAATCCAGCCCTGATAGCCCTCGATTACCATGGAAAGCCCGTTATAAAAGGGCTGCTTGTCCGCGCCGTGCAAGGCGCGGTAATGGTTTACCTTAGCCTGCAGCCCGTCCCAGCCCAAATCCAGCCCGATCTGCATATCCTGGCAAAAATGCTGCGCGGCCAGAATACCGGTGCCCAGCTTGTATGTATCTTCCGCCTCCGCGATGAAGGACAAATCCAGATCCGGATTATTGCCCTGGCGGTAGGCCAGAAAATTGCACATATAGGCCCCTGCCAGCGCGGACATGGGATCGATATACGGGGGATGATACAAAAGAAAATCGCGGAAATTCCGGCCGACACCCTCCGGCCCGTAATATCCGCCGCCGGGATGGCTGGGCGTCGGGGTGAAATCGCTGAACACGATCTCCGTTACCGGCATGCCGGAGCCGGAGATCACAGAAACCTTTTTGCGCAGAGGTTCGGGAGGCAAAATCAGGCCGGTATCGTCAGAATTCATGTAACCGATCACACGCTGTTTCTCAAGTGTGTTGTTATGCTTTTCGCGGATCAGGTGTTGCAGCCGATCGTGTAAGGTGGGCATGCTCATGGGGTACTCCTCATTTCATCGAAATGTGCAGGGAAGGCCGGTGCGCTCGGCCATGGCGGCTGCCAGCGCGTTAAGCCGCTGGCGTGGGGGCGGGGTAAGCGTGAGGGCGGCGCGCGTTTCGTTCAGACCCATCAGCTTGCCGTTCCCCAACGGATGATATCCTAAAAGTACGACGCTTTCAACCTTTGGGTTTTCCCGTATCAGCTCCGCGATGGCCCGATGGGTATCGTCGTCGTCGTTCAGGCCGGGGATAACGGGCACGCGCACCTGCACGGGGGTGTTTTCCCACCGCAGCAGCTGAAAATTGCGGCGGATGAGACTGAAACCCCGACCGGTCAGGCGTTTGTGGGCGGCGTCATCGGCATGCTTCAGGTCAAACAGGATCACATCCGCCTCCCGGGCAAGCGCTAAAAAGGTTTCGCTTTCCGCATGGCCGCAGGTATCCAGCGCGGCCGTGATATGGCGTGCGTGCAGCGCCCGCATCAGCGCCATGGCAAACCTCGGCTGGGCGCAGACTTCGCCGCCCGACAGGGTAACGCCGCCGCCTGTGCGCGCATACAGTCCCTGGTCGGGCAGAATTTCGCCCATCACCTCGTCCACCGTCACCGTGCGCCCAAGCACCGACAGCGCCCCGGACGGGCAGGCCGCGGCGCAGGAAAAGCAGCGGGCGCAGCGCGCGTCATCGCAGGTCAGGCCGCCTTCCGTCAGCACCAGCGCGCCTGTTTTGCACGCATCCGCGCAGCTTGCGCAGGCGATGCAATGCTTTGCGTCCCACGAGAGCACGGGCGCAAAAGAATAGGTTTCCGGGTTGTGGCACCACAGGCAGCGCAGCGGACAGCCTTTGAAAAACACGGTGCTGCGCACGCCCGGTCCGTCGTGCAGGGAAAACCGCTGAATGTTGGTGATGATGCCTTGTTCTGTCATGGAGTTTGTCTCAGTTTCCATTGGCGTGCTTCCTCAAGCTGTGCTTTCAGCTCTTCATAATGCGTTTCCATTGTGTCGCCGACGATAGATACGGTGGGGATGATACAGTCCTTCATCCGGCCGTCAGCCGTGGGCGAATACCAGGCCTGCTCGTGAATGCCGCCGCTGCCGCCCGGCGCGGGATACGCCAGGTACCAGCTCTGGCGTGTGTAGCGAAGCATGGCGTTTTCCAGCCCCAGCGGCTGCATGAACGTGGCAAACAGCCCGAATTCGTTCCATAAAAGGTCGTAGCCGTCCTCACCCATCAGCAGGGCGTCGGGATATTCCTCATGCATTGCCTCTGCCCAGGCTTTCAAGCCCTCGTAGGGTGAATAATCCGGACAGTTTTCCCAGCGGATGGCGCCGTCCAAAAAGATGCCGTCGAAGCCGTAGGTTTCGATCAGGCCCGAGCAGAGCTCCACCATCTTCCGGTTGAAGTCCGGATGCCCGAAATTGACCAGCCAGCCCATCTTTTCATACAGAAGGTCGCCGTTCCAGTCCACCCAGTTTTGTACTTTCGGGTCGCCCTCGGGCGATTTCAGCCGTGCGTCCATCAGGCCGTACTTGCGCAAAAAGGCTTCGTCAGCCAGGTTCGGCCCGTCCAGCATGGGGATGACACGCGCTCCCAGCGCATGCGCGGTCTGCACCAGATGCTTCAGCCCCTGCGCGCCGCCCAGTTCCGCAGCCGGCCCGTTCGGCAAGCCGTGGTAATACGGCCCCTCCCACGCCGGCAGAAACGCCAGCACATGCCTGCCGGGGATGATCTCGCAAACCTTTTGCAGGGCCTCGGCCTGCCGGGCAAAGGAGTTGAACACATGCCCTGTCCAGTGCATGCCGTGCAGGTTGACAACCACTTTCAAATCCTTGAGCCATTGCCGCTCGGGATGCTGGGCAAACGGCTTCATCCCGAAATACGTTTCCAGATCATGGAACCGGCGCCGCACTACATCCCGACGCGGCACACCGCGCCCGATTTCCCACGCGGGCAGTTCCAACAGCCGGTTGTGTGCGCGTGCGTCCTCCTGATGGGAAAGCACGAGCACGGGCTCGTTGAACTGGTGATCGTAATGCGCGGCAAATACCTTGCGGCGCACCTTCTGGTCGCGGGAAAGGGCAAAGGCCTCGGGCGCATCGCCGCAGCGCATAAAGATCAGCGGCATGGTGGCAGACCGGCCCGGCCAGGAGAGGGCCTGGGAATGCTTGTATTCGCCGACTTCGGTCACAGGCATGTTTTCACTGTCGCCGATCAGCGCTTGCACGTTCAGCCCGCGCACCAGCACCACCAGGCTGCGGCCCTGCTGTACGGCATGCTGCGCATGGCCCGTGACATGGAATATGCCGTCCTTGTCACGGATGACCGACAGGGCCATTTCTCCCTCGGCGGTTTGCTGGCCGCCCGCCCACTGCAGGCCGGAGGCATGGCAGGAAACCGCGTTTTCCTCCTGCGACAGGGTTAGCCGTGCCGCGTCGGGCGCATATATATTTTCCTGCGTCCCAAGCCGCAGCGCAAAGGACAGGCCATCCAGCGTGATCCATGTATCCTTGAAATCATAGCCCAGCGTGTTCATGCTTGTTCCTCCGCAGCTTGTTTGCGCAGAAAATCGATTTGCCTGTCGGCCGCCAGCCGCAGCTGCGTAAGCGGCAGATCCGGCTCCTGCGGCAGGCCCAGCCCGGCGCGGATTCCGGCGCGGATGGCGGGGCAGGGAACCCTATGTACCTCACACAGTGCGGCCGCACCGAAAAAGCGCTCGTTTGCCGAAAGCTTGCGGGGCAGATCACGCCCTACGCGCTGTGCGGTATCCATCAGCCTGCGATTTTGAAAGCGGCACAGCAGATCGTCTGTATAATCGGTAAGCTCGGAAAGATCTTCCCCGTAGGCGCGGCTTAAGGCGGTGCAGCTTTCCAGCATGGCAGCGCGGACTGCAGCGCGGATCTCTGCATCCTCCATCGCCTGCCAGATATATTCATAGCCCTTACGCATGCCAAGCCAGGCCGCGGCGGTGTGCCCCATGTTGAACACAAACATCTTGCGCTGGACATAGAACGGAAACGGCGCATAGGGTTTGAGATGCGGATAATCCGGTACGCCGCCCCGAAAAGCCGTCCGGTCGGCCGGAAGCTCGGTAAAGCTTTCGGCAAAGACCGCCAGCGGATGCACGGCGCGCATCGCGTCCGTCTGCACGGGGATCATGCGCCCGACCGAGGTTTCCACCAGCCCGATGTGAGTGTCCAAATACCTTTGGCAAGGTTCGTTCAGGTACGGCTGCAGCAGGGATTTCAGGTGCTTTTCCCCGTCCAGCAGGTTTTCACATATCAGCAGGTTCAGCGGCGGCGCGCTTTGTGCACAGCGCAGGGCAATGCCTTTGGCCAGCGCAAACGCCACCGTGGGAAGCGCGTTGGCGCCCACCGAAACCGCCGCGATCGCCGCGCCCGCCACAGCCTTCGCCACGGCGTCGGTATCTGCGCCGTTGACAGCGCAAACATTCCGCACGGTGAACGTTTCTTCCGCCTCGCCGGACAGCAGCACCACGGGATATTGCCGGTACTTGTTCAGCAGCGCGGTCAGCGTGGAATCGATTTCTGAAAACACAATGGGAAACCCCCACAGGGAAAACAGCTGGCCGATAAATCCGCGCCCGATATGGCCGGCGCCGATCATCAGCGCATAGGGTTCCTGCTTCGTCATCTCACACATCCTCCGGTTCGCACAGATGGCAGAGCTGGTCATACAGCCGCAGGGCTTCGGGCAGGGGCAGCACGCCTGTTGTGGCGTCCGTCAGCCGCAGCGACGCGCAAGCCGTTGCATTGCCTGCGCGCAGGGCCTGCGGCAGGGTGCCGCCCGCATGGGCTATGCACAGCACGCCCGCGCAGAATGCATCGCCCGCGCCCACCGTACCCTTGATGTAGCCGTGCGCAAGCTTGGCGCCGCGCTCGCGGTACATTTCGCCGGATGGCAGCATACCAAACGATGCCTCGGGCGTGTGAATGACCGCCCATTTTCCGACGCCCGCCCGCAGTATCGCCTGCAGTGCCGCGGCCATGTTTTCCTCCCGCAGCATCCCTTCGCCATCCCGAAGGACGACGCCGGTAATCTCCTGCGCTTCGATTTCGTTGATCACGCAATAGGTGGCATACCTAAGCGCCGGCAGGGCGGTTTCACGGAAGCGGGCGGATTTAAGGCTGACGACATCAACGCAGGTTTCCATGCCCAGCCCCCGGGCCTCGGCCAACAGCCGAGCCATGCGCGTGCCGTATTGGCCATCCGGACTGTCCAGCGTATCCAGCAGCATTACATAGCCGACGGACAGGATCTTGGCGTTTGAATGTTCCAGATCAAAATGCTCCACATCCAAAAGCCGGTTAGCTCCGCGCTGGTGAAAAAACGTGCGCTGGTGGGTTTCCTGGCTTTCGTACACATCGGTATAGCAAGCCTTGCCCGCACGCGCAATGCCGGATAAATCGGCGCTTTTGGCGCGCTGCAATGCGGCAAAGGTTTTATCGCCCAGCTCGTCCAGCCCGATAACGCCCACCGCGCGCAGGGGAATGGACGGATCGAGCTTGTACAGATCCAGCAGCACGTTGCACAAAGCGCCGCCGGTGGAGATGGCCGCCTCGCCGATATCGACGAGGGTTCCCTCCGCGGGATAGTGATCCACGACCATAATCCGGTCAATCGTGGCAACGCCGCCTACGATGATGCCGTTGCGCAGCATAGCTTACACCCTCCTTCAGCGGGTGATACCGGGATGTGTAAAAACATCGGTATCGTCATGGCTGGCAGTGGAAAACTCCGATATAATCGCGCCCTGCGGCCCTGCCTGAAACCAGTGCAGGATGTTGGGCGCAAGCGTATACTGCTGCCCGGGACGCAGTACGATTTCGTGATGCACGGTGTAATAGGCGCTGTCTGCCGGCGGTACCTTGGCCAGCTTTTGCGGTGTGCTTTCCCCCTCGACATACAGGTAAACCTCGCCACTGCGGCAGCGGAAGGTTTCCTCCTTGCCGGGGCCGCCAAAGCCGGGCGGATGCCGGTGCTCGGGGCAGGTTTGGCCGGGCAGCAGCACCAGCTCCTTGGCACAGCAGTGGTCGGTATTGACATAGGTAATCAGCTCAAGTCCGGTTACCGGCAGATCATTCAGGCCGAAATCTGCAATTTCCAAACGGTCTTCTTCAGCTTTCGTCAGCGCAATGCCTGCGGATTGAAGCATTTGCAGTGCCCGTGCTTTGGCGTATGCGCGGCTATCCATGGCTGTACCCTCCTTCCGGCGTCAGGCTTAGAAGAGGATTTCAATACTCCAGACGTTTTCATAGGTTTTACCCGCATCCAGGTGGATCAGGTTGGGATTGTCCGTAAACTCGGTGATCTCGCCATATTTGGCGGGCAGGGAGCTCCACGGCTCGATGCATACATAGGGCGCGTCGGTATGGGGCATGTGCCAGAAGCCCAGATACGGCATCTGCGGGCAGGTGACGTGTACCCCGCGCTGTCCTTTGGGCGACAGAAGCGTAACGCCTTTGGCCGCGCCGTACAGTACGATGGCATCGTTGTCAAACAGCTCGTGCTTAAGCGGCAGCGTATCCCCGCCGCGCAGCGGATAGGCCGGCTTTTCACCGGTTACAAAGCAATCCGGCGTGAAAAGCACCTGCTCCGGAGCGCAGGGCTCGTCAAACCGCAGCACATAGTCGTCGAAGGCTAGTCCGTTGTCCAGCGGCACGTTGAAGCCCGGGTGCCCGCCCAGCCCGAAAGCCATGGGGGTCTTGCCCGTGTTTTTTACGCTGTAGGTGATATTCAGCTGATTTCCCTCCAGCGCGTAACGCACACGGAACACAAACGGCCAGGGATACAAGGCAAGGGTAAGCTTGCTGCTTTGCAGCTCCATGGTGATGCTGTCGTTTTGCACCTGCACGGGCGTAAACGCCATGCTGCCCGCAAAGCCGTGGATGGGCAGGCGGTAGGGCTGGCCATCCACGGTGTAGCGGCCCTCAAACAGCCGCGCCACGTACGGAAAGATCGTGGGCGAGCGACCCGCCCACACAGCGGGATCTCCCTGCCAGAGATATTCTGTGTCTGCGCGGATGGACCACAGCTCCGCACCCGTTTCGTTGATCGTTACGATCAGTTTATCATTTGCAATCGTCCTGAGCATCTGCGTTACCTCCTGATCACCATGTAATCTTTATACTCGTCAGCGAGTGCGGGTTAAGCTCCGCGGCCGCCCTGCCGTTCCGTATGGGCAGGGCTGCCAGCGGATTTTCCAGAATGTCCGTCATCTCGGCCTTAGCGGCCGGCGCAAGGGTTACGGCCTTTGCCGAGCCGCTGCCCGACGCCATGCGCACCAGCAGGCCGCTGCCGTCGGCGGCGGGCTTCACCGCCGTCACGCGCACGTCGCCGCCGACCGACAGCAGGCTGCCCTGCGGCGGCAGGCTGCCCGCATGCACGGGCGTGGAGCGCACATAGAGCGGATGGGCAAACCCGAACGCGCGGCTGTGCAGCGTGTTTTCATCGAAATCGGGCACGGCGCACAGGCCGATCTCCATGGTATGCACGCCGTATTCGGGCAGCTTATCCGGCGAATGAGAGGAGCGGATCAGCGATACGCTGAGCGTGCTGTCCACGGCGCGATA
>Ga0116152_10003984_pt1 | contig 11733 bp, 14 predicted proteins | sample AD_UKC119_MetaG_FD_89894 | JGI IMG/M metagenome (GOLD analysis project Ga0116152, IMG submission 89894) | Active sludge microbial communities of municipal wastewater-treating anaerobic digesters from Hong Kong - AD_UKC119_MetaG | ecosystem: Engineered > Bioreactor > Anaerobic > Digestate...
CCGGCGGGCTGCTGATCGTAGTGACTAGCATCCTGCCCGACATCGACCACCCCCCGGCCAAGATCGGGCGGCTGTTCTGGTTCATCGCTGTGCCGCTGGAACGGCGCTTTGGCCATCGCACCCTGACCCATTCCCTGGTGGCCCTGGGGGCGCTGGCCTTCATGACCTATCCGTTAGCCTGGATTCAACCGCACTACTGGGGCTGCATCGTGGGCGGCTACTGGTCGCATCTGTGGCTGGATATGGTGAATATCCGGGGCGTGGATCTGTTCTGGCCCTCGCCGGTGCGGCTGGTGACGCCCGGCAACCGCAACTGGCGGATTCAGGTCGGCAGCAAAGCCGAGATGATTTTGTTGGCGGTGTTGCTGAGTCTGACCGTCGCCTTGTATCCGCTCAGTCATCTCGGCTTCCGGGATGCCTTGCAAGCGGTGCTCAAGAGCTTCGATATTGCCGTGGAGCAGTACGCGCGCCAGATCGGCACGCATTGGTACGACCTGGAATTGATCGCCTCGGATAACCGGACCCTAGAGCGGATCGCTTGCCGCTGCCCGGTCATTGGCCTGTGGAAAGACGGCTTGATTGTGCTGTATGAGGGAAAACCCCGAGCGGTGGGTAAGAGCCAAGCGCAACACAACCTGTTGCCGGTGTCGGCCCGGCTGATCGAGGGCGAGCCGCTGCGGGTGATGGCGGAACGGGTGGACATGGCAGGCCGGACCCTGCGCGGGCTGGTGAGCCGGATTGATCAGACTCGGCCTTATTTCCTACTGGGCGAGTTGGAAATCTCGGATGGGAAACCCCCGGCGCTGGCCGGACGGCTGGAGAGCTTGGAACGCTACAACCCGGCGATTTACCAGGGCGGCATCCTCGCCCTGCACTACGCCCGCGCTCAGGAGCTACAGCCGTGGCTGGATCGGGTGGCCGTGCGGGGTGAGGTGGTCGTGCAGTTCTGGCTCAAGCCCGGGGAGGCGGCGGTGACGCTGGGAGTGGGGGAGGAAAAAGAAGTGGAGCGGATACCGGAGCAGTTGAGGGGGTTCTTGTAACTCAGGGTGGCGGATGAGCCGCAACGGGCCGGGCGGAAGAGACAAAGGTTTTTTTTCGCCCAAAATCGGCTTCATCCGCCGCTAATTATGCGGCGCGCATCACGCTAACATACAGATGCTATCTGCTGCCCCGTTGTCGCGGGCGGTGTGGGCCATCAGCATCACATCCACCATCACAAGGGCGGCCTGGGCCGTCACAATAGCAATCTCCCTCACAATTACAACCATATGAGTCTATATGACTGCCTTTTTCATCATCCTTAAAATAGGAAACAAATCCAAGATGAAGATTCACTTTACTAAATTCATTTGTATCAGTAATCATAAATAACCTCTTTAAAATAAGAGTAAACTATATTTCTCAGTCGAATCCTTTCTGAGGAATATATTTCTGTACTACTTCATAATGAAGTAGCTCCGAGAAAAACATCCTTGTTGATTCTAAAGGAAGATGATACTGATCAGAAAGCTGCCGAATACTAAACGAATTATTCTTCAGTGATTTGACGAGAGCAGCTGAATCATTAGTGAGAATTGGCATATGATTTCCAGCTATAGATATTTCTCCGAAGCTTTCTCTCCTAAAGCGTAGATGTGGACTCACTTCAAGTTGTTGATCGATATCAAGATCAGACAGATTCTTAGGATTTTGTATAACGATGTCTACTCCTTCAGTGCCAAGCATATAAGGATCTGGACGATCTTTACTACCATGAAAAAATTTGGAATCCATTCGGCATGCAGCACCACATTGTTTAAGCCATTTACATTTCTTACATTGCTCTGGGATAAGCGAGCCATTTCTCCATTCATATGTTCTCGGCCAGATATCTAATAGCGATTCAGTAATGGCATTACCATAAACCTCATCAGAATGACCACAGGGACGAACGCTACCGTCTGGGCCGATAGTGCAGGCAGTTTTACCTCCGCTACAACTGCGACGGAGAAGCAAATCACCATAACGCTCCATATTAATAAATAGACAAAGAGGATATGTAGTTAAAGTATCGATTTTAATTCCAAATTCTTCACGTAAACGAAGCAAATCATCAAAAAATGATATAATTTCCTGTGCGGACAGTTGTAGATCTGTAAAATTAGAGCATCCTTGTGATGGATGAACTTTAGTCGCAGAAAAATTCGTGATTCCAAGTCCATGAAGAAACCTCCCAGTATCGTAAACATGATCCTTATTTTGACGCATGACTACCATGTTCGCGGATAAACCAATTCCATTTCTTTGGGCTGTTTGTATGCCATGAATTGTCTTTTTGAAGGCTCCTGACTTTCTGACTATTGAATCAAATGTTAGAGCATCATGAGATGGGAATGATGTCAATATCCAAATCCCCATTTCTTTTAACTTAGAAGCAATATTATCATTAAGATAAGTAATATTTGAATTTATCGAACAGTTTATATTTGCATTCTGTGCCAGCCTAATTGTTTCAAACATTAATTCTGGAAACAGCATTGGTTCACCACCAGTAATTGTAAGATTCTGAACCTCGCTATTTTTCAAATTATAAATAATTTTATGTAGATCATCTCTGCTAATCGTACCCAAACTCTCACCTGGTTCCCGCCAATGGTTATAGCAATGAATACATTTATGATTGCATCCTGACGTAAGTTCGATTTGTACAGAAATGGGTGATTTGAATTCCTGATACATAATATTTGTTACCTTTTTAGCTTGTAAACAAAGAAGGTTGCATTGCACTTCAAGGAGTTAAAAGAACATAAGTGATGCTACTAATTTATGACAAAAAGCCTAACGTCATTAGCTAACTGACGCACCATTTTGTGGCGCGTCCGAGTTGAGCGAATGGTTAGGTATACCAGAGTCAAAATTGCGTATGGCTAGGAATCATTTGCACTTATACGCTTCGCCGCTCAATGAGAAAATTGAGCCGACTCCAGACGGTGCAATTTGATTATTCGTTGATTTGATTCTCAGTGCGTTTCCACCCAGTTCTGAAACTCGATTCTTGGCTCGGTTTCTCGCATCTTCTTCGGGATTCTTGCTGAGTGTATTTTGGTTGTTAGTACTCACAGCGTCCAGGAACTGACAGCTCTTCGCTTGATCGTCTGAAATAATTCGGACGTTTTGGGCAGCTGGGTTCAAGGGTGCCACTGCTACGCAGCCATTAATCAGCAAAGCACCAACCAGCAACAGCGCAAATTTCACTACGGTCTTCATTCTTATCTCCTTTTTAGGGGTTTGAGTAGCAAACGGACGGAAAGTCAGCATTATCCCAAGCAGGTAACTAAACCTGCCAAAAAGAAATCAGTTGCAAAAATTATGACTTTTGCGACAGGCCAAACCAGGATCAAATTTCTCTTCTTTTCGTGTCGTAAAAGTCAGTCGCGAAAGTCAAAACTTTTGCGATATGTTCTGCGACAGGGCGTTTTGGTGTTCTCATGATCGAAATGGCGCTTCATCACGCGGTTGTTGGGGCCTTATGCCGACTTTCCGTCCGTTTTCTACCAAGACCCCTTTTACTACCGATTGATAATTTTAGGTAAGTTTGACATCTATCGTGGCTTTTTAATCGGCAATGTTCACGTTGACGATCTTAGAAGCTGTATTGAAACTAACTTATAGCAATCCTTTACAGGTTGTGGAATTATTAAAACGCCAATTTAATACCAAGGAAGCATTCAGTCAGTTAACCTTCTGTGTGACTCAGCCACAATTTTTCCACCGCGTACAGCGAGCCGTACCGCTGTGGTACCGGAATCCCTCTTTTTAGTTTGCAACCTGTAAACGTCGTAATTAACCGCGTAATCAATTAAGGTTATGTTATTATCTTGAGAAAAAGGACTGACTTTAATCTCATTATCTTTTATATTAAAAGATGCATCTCTTCTGAGTTTCCGGCAATAACCCTCTTTTACCTTACGCAAGTGAGTCAGGCTAACTAGCTCGTCTTCGTAATAGACTGAGTTCGCGTACATAGACATAATTTCATCTGTGTTACAATAGCTATCTGCGAGGAAATGTGCTCTCGCTATTTCTCTGGCACCTGCATATGGGTCGCCAGAAGGAGTTGCAGACACTGGCTGATAGTTATCCGGAGACTGGTCAGATAACTTGTATCTAACAGCTCCTTTTACACCTTCCACGACGAGTCCAACGGCGACGCCCTTAGCTATGTCAGCAAAAACATCTTTCCAATTCCAAGCTTGGGCACTCTGCGATGCTACAAACATTAGTATTACTATTATAGTACTCTCAGGAAATCGGAAATCTTGGACACGCATAGCGTTTCCCCATATAGGCCAATTAGTACGTTGACACGTTAGAATGCCACGCGAAGCTTCACTAGTACTCGTCCGATGCGCTTCTCACAATCTCGCCACCACCTGCTCCATCCGCTCCTGCCCGACATTGGTATAAATCTGCGTAGTGGCGATGCTCTCGTGACCGAGCAGCGCCTTGATGTCCACCAGTTCAGCCCCGGCGTTGAGCAGGTTGGTGGCGTAGGTATGCCGGAGCTTGTGCGGCGAAACCTTCTTGTCGATCCCGGCGACCTGGAGCATTCGGCGTAAGTAACTCCGGGCCGCTTGCGCCGAGACCGGCTGCCCGTTGGCCTTGGCAAAGACCGCCTCGGTGCGGTTGCGATCCTTCAGCCAGAAGCCGAACGTACTCCCAAAGTTAGCCGGGAGCGGCACCAGCCGCTCTTTGTTGCCCTTGCCGATCACCCGAACCGATTTAGCAAACCCATCCACCAGGCGCACATCGGCGATCTTCAAGCCGAGCGCCTCGCTGATGCGTAGCCCGGAGTTCAGCAGCAACCCGAACAGCATTTCATAGCGGCGGCGGGTTTCGGTCATCCGGGGGAAGTTGTTGCCGAAGATGTTGATGGGAATATCGCGGCGGCTGCGCAGGGTCGCCTCGAACTGGGCCTGCTCCTCACGCTCCAGCCAGACCGGAATCCGCAGCGGGCGCTTGGGCTTCTCGGCCAGCGCCACCGGATCGGTGGCCACGACCCCATTGCGCACCAGCCAGCGGTAGAACGTCGAGAGCGCCGAGAGCCGCCGATTGATGATGGAGGCTTTCACGCCCCGCTCACGCATGAGCCAGGCGCTGAACTGCTCCACGTCCTGGTACTTTGTGTTCATCCAATCCTTGCCGGCCTCGACCAACCAATCGGCCCAAATCCCCAGGTCAGAGTTGTAGTTGTAGCAGGTCGTCTGGCTGTGACCTTTCGCATAAAGCAGATGCGAAAGAAACTCGCGGCGGGCGTCGTCGAATAATTCACGGTCGAACATGGCCATCGTTCTCCATGCGCTCTTTCCTATCCTGATGGATCAGAAGGGGGTTTTTGATATTTCTAAAATAGGTATTTTAGCATAATAGACTAATAATACTATTTTGAAATATTCAGCTAAGTTGCCGAAAAATGGATATTCATTACCGTCAAGTCGTAAAAAGTTGCGCTTTTTATCACTAAAAGTACCGAAAACTTTTCTTATCGTTTATTGATGGAGCATTTATCACCTGTTCACGGTTTCTCTGTTTCAGAAAAATACCCTGCTTTGCTTCCCAGAGAAAAAACTTTTTTAAAAGTAGCCTGCTTCCCTGCTTCTCTGCTTCTTTTTAAAGAAAAACTTTTTATATCATATTCTTAAAAAAGAGTTGTCTGCTTCTAGTCTGCTTCTTTTTGCTTGCTTGCTTGCTTGCTCACTTAACCTACTTCCTTATCTCTAAAGAAGCAGGAAAGAAGCAGGAAAGAAGCAGGAAAGAAGCAGGAAAGAAGCAGGATATTATTTTATAAATATATGTTTTTTTTATTTTAAATTCATTTAAGCAGGGAAAAGAAGCAGGGAAGCAAGCAATTTTTCTATTTCTGGAAAATTCTATGAACGGAATGGACGCCGTTCGAGCCAGTAGCCGCGTACCCCATCGTTCTGCACTTGGCGGAAGCCCAGCTTCTTTAGATAGGCGTTTGCAATGCTGGCTTGCTGTGCCTTCGGCTCTTTGATGCCGCACTCGATGAGAATTCGAGTTGCTGTGTAGTGCCGGTGCCCAAGTCCTTTTTCTACTTTTTCGGTGTAGAACGTCTCGGCAACCAGCTCATCAACCGGCGTTGTTTCGGCGTGGCGCTCATGCCGCTCTTTCAACATCTCTTCAAGTTCTGCATTGCACCACCATTGCTGACCGCTCAGGTATAGGTTCCGCACTTGCGCCCATAGTTGTTGCATGTCGATTGAATGCAAGCTGTCGCAAGCAGTGACTTGCAACGGGAGAAAGCGCCGGGAACCTGTTGTGTCATTCAGAAATTGCTCGGGGTTCACTGAGCCACAGAACGAGGTACGCCGCCCAAACTGGGATTCAGCGCGGTCGTAAGGTAGGCGGATAGTGTCGGTCTGCTTGGAAAGGAAAGCTTTAAGGCGGGAAATATCCGCACGGCGGAACGTGCTGTCGAGTTCGCCCAATTCGCAGATCCAGGATGATATGCAGATGCGGACAGTCTCTTTATCCGCCGGGTCGAGGTGTGCGCCGTCAATGATGTAGACACTAAGCTGCTTCGGAACCAGCCGCTTAAACCAGCTTGTTTTCTTCGCGCCCTGACCGCCTTGAAGTATGAAAGCCAATTCGTACTTCGGTAGCGCGTCTCTGTTGGGTGTCTGTCTCGCGCCATCAGCAGCGGCTATACACTGCAAGAGCCATGTTGTCAGTGCTACATCCCGGTAGTGCCGGTCGTCTTCGGTTACCTCAAGCGTGTCGGCCAACGCGGTTAAACGGTCTCTACCATCCCAGGGCTTGGATTCAATCCAATTCAAGATTGGGTTGATCGCTTTTTCAGCGAACAGCGCCGGTAGCAAATCTAAACTATTGGTAGGCATCCCGTTCAACGCCAGCAGTGAGCGGATATGCGCTACACCTGCATTGTCAATTAGGTCGCCGTGCCCACGGTCATTTGCGTTGTTGAAGCGGATCGTCTGCTTCTTTAGCAGCTCGTCGTAGCTGACTTCTATTCCGTAGCTCTTAAACACATGCCGGAGGTTGGCGATTGTTGCCCGTTTGCGTCCGGTTTCGGTCACATGCGGAAAGCCGGTTGCCGGTGTGTCGAAGTCAGAGATTTTTTTTCTTCCAAAACTGCTTGCTTCCCCTGCTTCCCTGCTTCTTTTCAATGGTAGCAATGGCTTAGCGGAATCAGCTTGCTTCAAAGCTGCTTCTATCTGCTTCCCTACCGCAGCAAGCCCAGCCAGCCGGTGAAGGTCGTTGAAGTCGGTGTCCTTGTCGGTTGCCTCCAGCCCGGTGAAATCCGGCGCACATACCGCGCCCCAGACCGCCCGTGCGGCGTCTTCTGCTTTCGCTTGGCCGTTACCGATATCCGCGAGAATGGCTAGCTTTGCGGCTGGATAGCGTTCGCGCATCGTCTTGGCGATCTTCGGCAGATTGCTTGCCGAGAGTGCCGCGATCGTCGCGTAGCCGGTCGCTTCGCGGACAGATAGCGCCGTTGCCACGCCTTCACAGGTCGCCAGCGTTAGGCCCGCGCCGTTGCCTTCCGGTAGTGCTTGCGCAGACCAGTAACCACCAGATTTAGCGCCTCTGGCAATTGCGGATTTCCTGCCTGCCTCGTCGATCAATTCAGCCGTGCTGACCTTGCCCTCAATCTCGACTAGGGCGACCAGCAGCCACCCGGTTAACGGTTCACCGTCCGATTTTGGCGCATAGCCCAGGATCGACGTTGCCCGCTCCGCCTCGATCTTGCGTAGGGTCGCTACAGGTGAAACCCGCTTGCGCGCCAAATAGGGATGATCCGCTTGCGCCGGTGTCGCTGCTTCCCACAGCGCAACTGCTTTTTCTGCCGCCTGCTGTTGCATCCGTGCCTTGGCAACAGTGTTTTTTGCGGCTTGCTCGGCATGCTGATGTTCCTTTGCCGTGTGTTCGGTATCGGTTTCTTGCCGTATTGCTTCGCTCTGTTTCCAACCATTCTGTCCGGCCAGATAAAACAGCGTGCCAGCCGTCACACCACCAGCACTGTCGATGGATTTCCAGGTATCGCGAGTATCGTTCTGGTTATAGGTCAGCCCGCCGTGGCTCCACTCGTCGAACAGATCGAATCCATTGCCGTTCAGTCCTTCCTTGATCGCCATCCCCACTTTGACCCAATCGTCACGCGGCAAATCGGGTGAGATGTAAGTCAGTGCGTCTCGTATAACTTGCTGCGTTGTCAGAGTCATGGCCGTCTCCTGATAGAGAGCGTATCGTCATGTTTCAATTTGAAACAAAAAGAGTTCAAATTTGACGATTGTAACTATTTAATAAAATTGATTTTTTATTGTAATCTAGGTTCTGTTTTGGAACCTAACCATTCAAATAAGAGCATCCCGCTTTTTCGGAAGGCGGGTGCATGGTCAAAACCATTTACAATGACGAATATCTAGATTTGCTGCTGCTGTTGCGACGAAAACGGCTCAGTGTTGGTTTGTCGCAGAAAGAGCTTGCCGATCGACTTGGAGTTAAGCGGTCGTTTATCGGTAAAACTGAGCGTGGTGAACGCCGGGTCGATGTTATCGAGCTACAAGCCATTTGCAGAGCACTAAATATCGATTTCATCGAGTTCATGACCGAACTACAAGAGCGCCAGCGTCGCTAATCACAATCGCACCTTTCGCCACTCTCCGGCCCCCCTCGCCGTTCCGCTAGCATCCGGTCCAGCAGCGTTAACAGCGCATCCACGTCGCACTGGTCGGTCAGCATTCGCCGTAGCGCTGCATATGCGCTTCCGCATCTCTCCGGGTGATCTGAGTCATAATCATCTGGGTAGTCCGCATGAGCCTGTAGAAATCCCTCTAGCCATTCCTTTTTTCCGGCTCCATCGTCTGGCGGTAAATGCTCCGGGTTATGGTATCCCCAGTACACAAAACCATGCTGAAACGGTGTCCACTCAAACGATGACGCTACGCCGCTTCCGACCATTTCGATAGCTCTTCCGGTTTGCACTTCAATGCAACAGCGATTTTTTCGCGTAGATCGTCAGTCAACGGGCGTTCGCCATTCTCAATCAAGCTGATATAGCTTTGGTTTACGCCAGCAGCGCGCGCCAATCGGCCCTGGGTCATTTTCAGCATGGCTCGCCTGACGACAATCGCATGTCCAATATCAGTCATTCTAGTTACCTCACTGGTGTAATAATTTATAATTACACAAACATAAAAAAACTTCCACTAACATCACTGTCCGTGCTCTGGCTGTCTGTAACCCCGGCCAGCGGTATGCATCCCTGCGGGTGGCGCGCTCCCGGCGCGAACGCCTAAACCCGTCTCTTCCCGAATTATCCGTGGTGTGTCGGCCCGCCCCCCCGCTGCCGCCGCATTTTGTCGCGCGTCCCGTCGCCCGGCGCAAGGTCTTCGCCCCGCTGCGGTCACTGCGCTCCCTTGCGGGTCCCCCCCTTGCACCGTTCGCCGTGGCCGCGCTGTGCTGGTCGCCGTGGGCGTGGCGGGGGGGCTGTGGCGTCCCGCCTCGGTGGGCTTCGGTGGCCTGTTCCAGTTCTCGGTTCTGTTGGGGGTGTGCTGTGGCTGCGTTCTCTGTCCTGTCTTCCCGGTCGTTGGTGGTTTCTCGTGGTTCGCGGGTGGCTCCGCTGGCGGCGCCCTGGTGGCGTCGGCTGGTCGGGTTCGCTCTGGCTGCGGGCGCTTGTCGCTGGCGGTTGCGGTGGTCTGTGCGGTCGTTCTCCGGCGCGGTCGTTGTCGTTGGCTTTGCGTCGCCGGTCGCTGCGTCCTCGTTCGCCTCGGCCTGGTCGGGCTGGGTGGGGCTTCCGTGCGCGGTTCGGCGCTTCCGTGGTGTGGCGGGTCCAGTTTGGGGCGTGTCGGTGCCGGTCGCCTGCTCGCCGTCGCTGCGGCTGGCTGGGCCGGGTGCGCTGCCTGCTCCGGCGTGGGTCTCTGCTCGTGGTTAGCTGGCCGGTCGCTCTTCTGGTGGCCCGCGTTGCGGGCTGTCGCTGTCGCTGGCTAGTGCGCGGCTCTCGTCGCGCGCTGGCCGTGCGTTGCGCCTCGCCGGCGCTGGCGGCGCTGGTGTGTCGCCGTGCTCGCATGTTCGGGCTGCCGCCGGTCCGCACTGGGCGCTCCGGTCGGCTGGTGTTGCTTCCCGTTGCCAGGTCGCGCCGCCCCGGTCCACTCTCGCTGCCCTTGGCAGGTCTCCCCCCTCCCGCTCGCGCTGTTTCTCCCCGCCAGCAGTCGCTTTTTTAGCAAACTGCAACATAAAAAACCCCACCCAGTGGGGTTTTTTATGTTATGTGTCTCAATATCGATGTGAATAGTTTTCCTCATATCATTAGTCATATAAAAAACTGTCTATATATAAAATAAATTTTTCCAAATTATTTCTATTAATCCTATAAATATCGAATTTAATTTGCATTGTTACCATTTTTGTAATAAAATTTTATTACAGGATTAGGACTAAACGGATTTAGCGCCTTCTTTCTCGGTATGCTCGGGGGCGTTAAAAGGAGAAAACGGGATTTTATACAGGACAACTCAAACTCTTTAAGAGGTACTGTGAGATGCCACGATTACACGAATACAATGCAGGAAAAATAGAGCTTTGCGGCGAAGAATACGAGTATGAAGCCGATTTTGAATGGGATGATAGAGTGCCGATCTTGTACGAAATACGCTTAATCAAGCAAACCTGCAAGGCTGGTCAAATTTGGTACGACTCAAATGGTAATTATCACCTCGGACCAAAATGGATAAGGCTAGATATTACTAATTTCATGTCGGCCAATCAAATCGGCACTATTGCTGACGAAATCTCTACTTATTACGCAAATCTTTACGAAGAGGAAAAAGCCGAACGCGCCCGCGATAGAGCGATAGAGCATTATCTTGATTTCCGGGCAAGCGGCGAATATCACCGCACTGGCCATATGCACTACACCGGCGAGCCGGTTAGCGCATGAAAAAAGGCGCTTGCGTTGCGGCTAACAACGCGAGCGCCCCACTACAACCCCGAAACATGCGAGTGAAACGAGGTAAAAATGATGCTAACCGCAATACAAACCGGCTGGCAAGCCCAGCTTGCTGCTGATTTCGCCTATCAGGCTTGGATGGACGCTGACGAACAAGCCTACTTCGACACGCTGGCGCAGCAGGAGGAAACGCGCTGTTACCCGTATGGCCGGCCTGAACAAGATACCGGTTGGTCTTGGGAAACGCCGATGAGGGAGCGCGCGCCATGATCTACTTGCATCCACACATGACCTTGAAGACGGCTGATTATTTCCTGCGTCTGAGCGGTTACCACTTGCGCTGGAACATGAAGAAGCGCGTCCTAGAAATCGTTCCTCTTCAACCCTTCTGAACTGGCGAGGCGCCCGCCAGTAATGGCGGGTTGATGAACATGGGAAACATGAACGAAATTACCCTTGACGATGTAACTAAACTCGAACCTGGCCAGATTTTGGCGGATTCGGTACGGCAATGGAGGAGTGACTGTCAAGCCGGACAGTTCAAAGTCGGTTCCAGCAGCTTTCACGGTCCCAAGCTCGATATGGAATTGATCGGCGCGACCATCAGCGAAGGCGAGTTTTTTGGATACCCGCTGCAAAAGTGGCTGGCCATTTTGTTTGTTGACCCGGAAGGGGTTTTATCTTCGATTCTGTTCAAGACAGAAAGTCTCGATCAGTTCGAGGAACTACGCCGGACGTATCGGCTGAAAGGTGAATCGCTTTTA
>Ga0116152_10003985_pt1 | contig 11731 bp, 9 predicted proteins | sample AD_UKC119_MetaG_FD_89894 | JGI IMG/M metagenome (GOLD analysis project Ga0116152, IMG submission 89894) | Active sludge microbial communities of municipal wastewater-treating anaerobic digesters from Hong Kong - AD_UKC119_MetaG | ecosystem: Engineered > Bioreactor > Anaerobic > Digestate...
ATTTTCGATGTTTATTAAAATATTCTATGGAATAAGTATGATTTTTTCCATACCAAGGGTCCCAAAGATGTACCCTTCAATGTTTTAATCACATATAAAGAGCATAATGATCTTCTTTGTTTCTTGGAAGATGATATCTAATAAGTATAATGTGTGAATTTAAATATTTATCCATTTCTTTAATACTTCAATTTGTTTTATATACAATATTAAGTCATTTTTTTTTAAAAAATAAAATAATATTTTTACTTTTTGTTCCTATTTTATGATTGGTTTCTAATTGTTTTATTAAAAAATCTTCCGTTACATTTTTTCCAAGTTTTCCAAGAATCATTTTTACACAAGCTGGTCAACAAGACCATTCTTTTTTTTGTCTGTGATAAATCATAGAATATTTTTTTGATAAAAAACTAAGTTTACAAATTTTTTTTAAAATTGCAAAAAATAAACAAAAAAACTAAAATTCACTATATAAGTGAAATAGTGTTATAGGTTTTTTCAAAAAAGTTAAAATTTATAAATACCTATTTCTATGAAATAGTGAATTCTTGAAAAAATAAGATGTTTTTACCGTAGCCGGAAGTTTTTTTATATAAATTCACTAATTCGATGAAATAATGAAATTGATAAAATATTTATGTTTGGGTGTTTTTTTTATAAATAAAACATATTCATAGAAACAGTGAAATAGTGTTAACTATATTAGTGAATTATTTTTATATAGATTTTTTATAATAACAGAATTAGTGAATATAGTTTCACTTAATTTGTGAACAAATAAAAAAATATAAAAACTCTTGAATTTTTATAATCAAAGATTATATTCACTATATAAGTGAAACAGTGAAATTATTTATTTTTCAGTAATATTATGATTCATCCAGGACGACATTTAGCAAACAAACTCAAAGAATATAATCGAACGCAAAAACAATTTGCAGATCTTTTGGGGAAAAAGGTTAGTGAAGTAAATGAGCTTATCAATGGTAAAAGAAACATAACAATTCAGCGAGATATTTTATTGGCTGTTGTTTTTGATCAAGAAGAAGGTTTTTGGCTTGCTATGCAAAATGAATATGATTACAGTGTTGCCAAAATGAAGTTAGACAAGAAAAAAATAGATGACATCAAAAAAAGAAAACATCAAATGAGTAAACACCATGTATTTTCAAAATTTTAGGTTTTATAATAAATAAAATCATGAAACAAAAGAAATTAAAAATAGCTATGGCTTGATGAGGAACTTGATGACACGTTTTTCCTATAAAAAGCCTTTTAGAGTATTTAGAACAACAAAAGAAATTTTCTAGTCATATATGATTTATTTATTGGTTTTGAGATAAAAAATCTCTAGAAAAAACTGTTTTTAAGTGATTAAAAAAATCACACAACCCAGAAAAAAAATGATATACCCTTGATTTTGTTTCTATTTACTCTGGTAAATATCGTAGAGAAACTTTTCTCAAATCAAGAATAAAAAACCTTAGAGATTTATTTCTTTTCGGGATATGAATTATCCAGTCGTTGTTTCGATTAATTTATTACAAAATTGATGTAATATTTTGTAAAGGATGATATATAGCTCTACCTGTGGTTATAGCTGGATGGTTATTACGCAAAAAAATAATTGTTCATGAATCAGATACTCATTCGTGATTGGTAAATAAAATAGCATCAAAATTTGCTTGGACAACCTTTACCTGATTTGAGAATGTATTACCCAAAGCAAAAACAGTTGGCCAGATTCTTTCAGAGGAAATTATTATAGACGAAAAAGAAGCAAAAATGTTTATCAAACAATATCCAGAATTAGACAAAAATAAATCTTGGATTTTGGTTGTTTGATGATCTCAAGGATCTCAAAGACTATATCAATCAATTATTAAGGCACTAGAATCAGATAAAACCCTTCAAACAGATGTCCATTTTTTGGTTGTTCTTTGACTTCTTAATAAAGACCTTCGTCCTCAATTTGAAAGATTTCCAAACGTTGTTTGTTTTGATTTTGTTACTCAAAAAGAAATGGGAATGTTGTGTTATCACTGCGATATTGCTATCACTCGTGCAGGTACAACTTCATTAGCAGAACAAAAACTCTATGATATGAAACTATTTATAGTTCCTATTGCTTGGACTCACGACCAATATGACAACGCAAATCGATATCAAGACAATTACTGAGATATTCTTATAGATCAAAAAGATGAATGATTTTTAAATAGGCTTATTCTCGAAATTAAAAAACATAAAGAATTCAAAAAAAATCTGACTCCTCAAGATAGATTGGCTACTATTTCCAAGGCTAAAGAACAAATTTGGGAACATATTATTGATTAATTATCTTTTAAAAAAAGAGTACCACAATATTTTGTGGTATTTTTTTTGTGTATAAAATCAGACATAATCTAGTCAAACTTTTGTCCTACTTTTGTCAGTTTTTTTCTTGTTTGTGCTTTTTACAATTCGGGGGATTTATATTGTAAAATTTTTTCATGACAAAAAATATTATTTTACAAGACCAATGAATGAAAATAGGAATAATAGAGATTAATTGAACAGAATATATTTGTTTAACCGATATGATTAAAGCAAAGGATGGGGATTTTTTTGTTTCAGATTGGCTTAGAAATAGAAATACAATTGAATTTCTTTGAATATGGGAAGAAATAAATAACACGAAATTTAATTATGGCGAATTTGCCACAATAAAAAGTAATTCTTGATTAAATAGTTATAAATTGAGTACAAAAGATCGAATAGAGAAAACACAAGCCATTGGTTTGATAGCAAAAACATGACGTTATGGATGAACATATGCTCACAAAGATATTGCCTTTGAATTTTGAATGCGGATTAGTCCTAGGTTCAAAATATATCTTATCAAGGAATTTCAAAGACTTAAAGAGCAAGAACAAAAATCTTTAGGTTGGAGTGTCAGTAGAGAAATAGCAAAGATAAATTACAGAATTCATACAGATGCGATAAAAAACAATCTAATCCCCAAACAACTTTCAATTTCTGAAATTAATAGAATATATTCTTCAGAAGCAGATTTGTTAAATAAAATCCTATTTTGAGAGACAGCAAACGAACGAAAGAAAAACAATCTCACAAAAGAAGGAAATATAAGAGATTATGCAACAATAGAACAATTAATCGTTCTTTCAAATTTAGAAAGCATAAATGCGTTGTTGATAAATAATTGATTGCCTCAAAACAAAAGAATACAAGAATTAAGTAAAACAGCTATCTTTCAAATGAAATCATTGATCCAAAACCAGAATTTAGAAAACAGCAAAAAACTAAGTTCTTAATTTTTTATATTCTAAAATTTTCTCATGACAAAACGTCTTCGAATTATCTTTTTCATTACATTAACCTACTTTATGGTTATTATTCCTGTACAGTCACAACAAGAAAACTGAGTCATTGCGAGCGGTAGCGGGGTAATCCAATTAGAAAACAACACAGATTCTTGACTAGAACTGACCTGAGAAAACTTATGAGAAATAATACAAGAAAATTCAATCAACGATACTAGCCAAGATGTTCAAATTGAAGAAAATATTTTAGAATCGAATGTTTTACCAGACACAATAGAAAATCTTTCTGAAAATAATTTTATCAATGATACTACCTGACAAAATACCCAAATAAATCAATTTCCAGAGATAATTATCTCTGAAATCTATTATGATGGAACAGAGGAATGGATAGAAATCACCAACCTGGGGTCAGACTTTTCTGGAGAGGTGGAATTACAAGTACCTCAGTCAATTTTTTTTCCAGTTTCTCTCCAGCAGGATCAATCGATTATTCTTACCAAATCCTCTCAAACATATAGTCGAATATCTCCTCTAGTCACACAGCAACCCCTTCCATTATCATTTAGTTTTACTGACACTAAAGCTATTTTTACTACTTTATGGCGAAGCGGACAATTGCTAGATACATTTCAAGTAGAGACAGGTTTGGTTACTAAATATAATGATAAAAAGATATCACTTACCAAAGAATTCATAAATCAAAACTGGATTATTACAGGATCTGTTGTTGCTATTAATGTTCTTTCTCCTTATCTCGCGAGCCCTGGATTTTTTGATTTTTCTTCAAATTTTCAAACAGGAGATCAAAATCAGGGGACAGGATGATCGGAAAATATTTTTACAGGAGATTCTTGATCTTCCAGTTGATCAGATTTGGGGGGAGGCGGAATGTCAGGAATTGTCGACACCCCGACACCTACCTCCCCCCAATCAGACACACTCTCAATCACAGAAATATACCAAAGTAACTGACTTTTATCAGATTTTATTGAGATCCAAGCCATTCAAAATTTCAGTGGCAAAGTCTTTCTTTCAGGATCATTATTAAAAACAGGTTTAAACCTAGATTTATCTTTAAAAGACCAGGAAAGAATTATTATTGTCTACTTTGATAACTGATGGTTATCAGACCAAAAAAAGACCGAAAATACTAGTTTAGAACTAAATACTTCGTGATTTCTTCAACTACTTGGACAAAGTGGACAGGTTTTCGACACGATCCAGATTTTGTCCACTTCATGAAATAAATCAAATTATAACTGAGATTTCTCAAACTGAGACATCGACATCTTCTCTAAAATTGACGATTTTTCTCCTGGTTTTGATGAACAATTCCTTGTCTATTTTAAGGTTATAATAGCTTATACTACCTGACAAGTTAATGAAAATACGTGATTTTCTGATCAAACAAGCTCTGGAGGGCTGTCTACTGAAACATCTCAAAATTGACAAGATGTGTCCTGAACAACATCCTCTGGATATCAGTTTTCTCGAAAAAATCTTCACATCACAGCCCTCAGCCACCTCAACCCAGAATCAATCACTCTCAAATCAAATATCCCCATTTCTCTAGATCTTTCAAAAAAAGATCGATACCTTCTTAGTAAAGAAACCAAAATCAATGATCGAAAGACTACCAAAAAATATCTCACAGGATTTCTTAATTCAGGAGGATCTATAACTATTTCCAAAACTCGATGATTTTTGGATAAATGAAGTTGTATAGGTCTTTTTTATCAAACAGGTCAGCTTGATGAGCGATGTTATGGATCAGCTTTACCTCAACAAACTATTCAAGAGCAAGAACCACAAATTCAAGACGAACCAGAATCTATACCCAATATTACAATTATTTGAGTTTTACCTAATCCCGTATGAAAAGATGATCATGAAGAACTTCATCTCCTCCGAACCTGATCAGTCATTGCGAATGGCAGTGAAGCAATCCAATCAGTCATTGCGAGTGATAGCGTGGCAATCCATCCTAATAGTCTAATATTACCCGAAAAATCTCTCTACCTCAAAATCAATTCGACAAAAAAATATCTTACAGGAACTTTTGTTTATAACGAGAAAAAGATATTCATTTGATCATTGGGTTTAGTTAATAAACCAGCTTGTGTAGAACTTCGATATAAAGAAAAACTTTTGGATACTTATTGTTATCCAGAGCCAAAAGAATGACAATATGTAGAAAAAGGAAAAGAAAACATTGAAGAAACCTGATTAATAATCCAAAATATCCCAAATATCCATATTCAATGACTTCTTCCCAATTCAAAAGGAAAAGATGATCAAGAACTTGTTTCTCTATTTCGAACCCCTTCAGTCATTGCGAGCGGTAGTGTAACAACCCAGTCTTGATTAAATTTAAATAAGAATGTCATTACCGCGTCTCCCAGCATTGTCAGTTGGAGCAGGGATGGGGCCGAAATCTCTACAAATCAACAAGATTCCGACTCCAGTTTTACAACAAGGTCGGAATGACAAAATCAAATAAACTTTCAACTTCCTCCTAAAACTCTTTACATCCTTAACAATAAAACCAAAACGTATTTCAGTGGTTCGTTAAAAGCCAATACAGGTACAATATTTAAATGATCTTTAGGACTTATCAACAAAGCCCATTGTGTTGAACTCCGATACAAAGATATCCAATTAGATACATTTTGTTATCCAAACCCAAAAGAAGATGAGTACTTTGGTTCGTGAAACTATATATTACAAACAATACAAAAATCTGACTTTTCTATTCTCCAGGATGTTTGATTTATTGTCACAGGATCACAAATCTGCGTTAGATATTTTGATCAGATGCTTACCTGTCGCAGCCTTCCCGCATCCAAAACTTCTATCAAACTCAAAAACGAAAACAAACTTTACAAGACGTATTTCAATTTATTCCAAAATTATTTAATTAAAGATTGGTCTACACTTTATTACAACACAGATATTAAAACTTATTTCGACACATTCAAACAAGCAAAATCTGAAGTTTTGAAATTTGGTCAGGTTGTTTCATTTAGCGGTCAACAATTCAACGTCTACGACCTTTCAGGGCAAATTGATTTGACAACAGCTACACAATGACTATCTTGAAGACAATCCCAAGATAATTTTTCTTGGCGAAGCCGTTTTTTATTACGGTTGGGTTTATAGCTTATTATATCAAACTTGTCATTCCGACTTTGTCAGTTGGAGTCGGAATCTTAGGTAATTAGTCTAGATTCTCGCTCCAAATTCTTTAAGCGGGAATGACATACTAGCCAAACTAAAATTAGACTAAAAACTTTAAGATTTTTGACTAATAAAATGCAAAAAGCTTACCTCAAGTGATACTATTGATACAAAAATTTCTGAGATGAATTACTCTTTTTTGGGGTGATTGATCGGATTTTTTCCAATTATCCAGAAATTCAAGAACTTGTTGTAGAGGTATGAAACAAAGTTTGGATGGAATATCGAGTCAAAAAAAATCATCACGAATATATATCAAAAGACCAATATAAAAAAATTCATTTTATTGAAATAAAACAACATCGCCGAAAACGAATTACTCATTTTATTAGTTTTCTTGGGTTTGGAAAATACAGATCATATTTCAAATTTTTCGGTTGAGGAGAGGTTCTTAGCGACGAAAGAAGTTTTCCTCACGATGGACGAAATATCCCGCTTCTTTTTTTCTCAACAGTCAGAAAAAAGAGATTTATGCTTCTTGGTGGAATAGGAAGTCCCAAGAAAAAAAGAACAAAACTTCTCTATAACCTAATCCTCCCTAGGGCAAAAGGAATAATCACAAGAGAGCAAATATCTTACAAAACCGCCCTCAAACGAAATCGACTAGTAACTATCTACCAAGATTTTAGCCAGAATATTATAGAAAATATTAATTGCAAAAAACAAACAAAATCTGATTCTTATGTGCTTATAAATTGTAATCTCAAATCACGAAACACCCAAGCAAAACAAGATATTATTGATTTCTGTCAAACACATGCAGAACACAAAAAGATATTCTTCCCATGCGATATGAATGATGATATTTATTGTTTTTATGATCTCCAACAAGATATTCCAGATCTAGAAATGTACGACTGGACCAAGTATTCATTACAAGATTCACTTTGTCTATTTAAATTTACAAAAGCTGCAATTTGAGCAAGGCTTCATTTTCTTTTACCGCTCAAATTATACAAGAAACCATTTACAGCGATTAAATACGCAGAAAAAATTTATAAGATGATAGATTAGATTTTTTAATAGAAAAAAACCAGTTACCATTTGATAAAAAATTTGTCCTACTTTTGTCAGTTTTTTTCTTATATCGGGATTTTTACAATTCAGGGCGATATCAAAAGATATCGTTTTATCTTTTAAAAATCCCCCATGAACGAAAGAGATCTTAGACTTATTCTAACTGAAAAGTGTAATTATCGCTGTACTTTCTGTCACCATGAAGGAGTGGCTCACGAAATTTTCCAAACACTAAACAACGATGATTATCTATTTTTATACGATACAGTAAGACAACAACAAAACATCAAAGACGTAAGTTTGACTTGATGAGAACCATTAATGTATCCCAAAATCGAAAGTCTGTGTAAGCTTTTACATGATCGTGGAGCAAAAATTACACTAGTTACCAACTGATCCTTGCTCAATATCAATCATGAAGTAGGAAGACGAATAAATAGAATAAATATATCTCTACACACCCTAAATCAATGACAATATAGCGACATAACCCAAACAAGAACCAAGTTAGAACACATAATTTACAATATAGAGCTTATGAGAAAACTATATCCAAATCTTTTAATCAGACTAAATGCTACTGTAGTAAAATGACGCAATGACAACAAAGAAGATATTTCTGCTATGATTGATCTAGCTGATAAATATAGACTATCTATCAAGTTTGTAGAACTATACCCAAATACAGAACCAGATTTTATTCCTTTGGAAACAATTAAACCAATTTTGGAAGAACTTGGATTTGAAAAATATCAAGAAAAACCAAGACAAATCGTTTATGGAAGATGAAAACGCATTGTCGTTTTGACCAAAATTTCTTGTGGCGCAACAGGTCAAGAAGAACATGTTATTGCCCCAGAAGAAAGCGATATTTTCGTAAGTCCTGATGGTTTTGTTTCTCCATATCCTTCTAGCGAAAACAATGTTTCATTATATGATGCAATAAAAACTAGAAACACCCAAGAGGTTGCCAATCTTCTTCAACAAGCCATAGATCAAGTCGATTCCTCTAGAATCCCTCAAAAAAAATTTTAGCATAAAAAAGATATTATGAAAGACAAAGATTTTAACGGCTGGAACAACGAAAAAAAGAAAATTGATTCTTATAAAGAAAATAAATATCCAAAAGAAAGACAAATTCGATACGTTGTTTTATGAATAAATGTTTGATACGAAACAGATTGAAAATCTTTTTACAGAAGACCAGTATTAGTTCTAAAGAGATTATGAAAAGTTTTGTTTTGTGTGCCGCTAACAACAAAAAGAAAACAAAAAATAATTCAATACGAACTAAAATCAGTTTGTTTTAAAAATATAATAGGTTCTTTTGTTATGCTAACACAAACAAGGGTTTTAGATACAAAAAGATTTATTCATTACACATGAAAAATGATTTCTCAACAAGAATTTCAATCAATAAAAAAACTTCTCATACAAGTTTATTTCTGAGAAGCATCATTATCCTCCAATAATTTGGAGGAGGACCCGAAGGTATGTTAATATAATTATAAATAAATAAATTCAGATTTCAAATCTTTTTACATTTTAATTTCTCTCGATGATAGAATTAGAAAAAACGTATTTATTGAAATCTATTCCTTTTGATTTGGAAAAATATCCACACAAAGATTTGGTTGATCATTATATTCCAGAAGATTCAGAGCATCCGAAAATCAGGTTTCGCAAACGTGGAAACCTCTTCGAAATCACCAAGAAAACTTTGGTCCAGGAATGAAATTACTCAATCCAAAAAGAACAAACCATAGAACTAACAAAACAAGAATACGACGCTCTTGCAGAGCTTCCAAATAAATTAGTTCACAAAATCAGATATTACGTTCCTTATGAGTGATTTACCTTGGAAATAGACCTTTTCCAAGACAACCTCGATGGTCTCATCCTAATGGATGTCGAATTTCCAAATATTCAAACTATGGAATCATTTTCTATGCCTGATTTTTGTTTAGCAGATGTCTCCCAAAACAACGCTTTCGCTGGAGGTATGCTTTGTGGCAAAAGCTACGCTTCATTGAATTTATTGATCAAGCATTATAGATGAGAATGTTAAAATATCATTTTGACAATACTTTATCATTCTGAGCGAAGTCGAATTTTATCATTCTGAGCGTAGTCGAAGAATATAATATTTACAATCAAAAACAACAATGAAAACTTATTATGTTTATATACTAACAACAAAAAATAATAAAATGCTTTATGTATGAGTAACAAATAATATTAAAAGAAGAATTTGTGAGCATAAAAACAAGATAAATGAATGTTTTACAAGCAAATACAATATTAATAAATTAATATATTTAGAAAAACATAAATACGTTTTAAATGCTATAAGAAGAGAAAAACAAATAAAATGACGGACAAGGAAAAAGAAAGAAATCTTAATTAATCAAACAAATCCATTACGAAACAATTTATCTTCTCTTATTCATTTCGACAGTTCCTTCGACTAAGCTCAGGACTTCGGCTCAATGAGACAAAGAGAATAGGCTCTCTTATGCTCTTCATTGCATTCAGAGCGACAAAGAGAGGTATTCTTAGAGCTTTGTCTCTCTGAGCGAAGCGAAGAGAATAAGCCCTCTTATCAATTTATTTAAATTATTACAAATGTTTTTCCTAATCATTTTTTCGCTAGCGATTGCAGGTGTTACGATTACGGAGCTTCCTATTGTTGTTTTCTTGTTGCGATCGCCAGCTCTCGTTTTCTTATTTATCTCCAAATATCGTGCCACTTTTTTTACTATAACTTGAGCGTGTTTGTTGGCTTTACTTAGTCGACAAGTGTATCAGCGAAGATATGTTTTAGTCATTGCGAGAGGAAACGAAGCAATCCAACAAAACAATTCGAAATCTCGACACCTCTCAACCGGAACAATTTCCGAAACCATTTGATCTGGAAAATATCTCTACACTACAAACACCAAAGACTACCTGCTTTATTCGACAAAATCCTATATCCCTGGAAACGAAATTCGATTGGTCGCACGCAACTCTGTTCAGCTGACAAATCCACCACCTCTTACTCAAATTTCACGAGAAAATATTTTTTATAGTGGTTTCAACGCTCCAAAACGATCAAAAATGAAGTGATATTCCAATATGTTGTACGAAACCAACTCGATTCTTATCAATACAGGAACTATCAAATGATTTACAAAAATTCGTCATAATCTCCAAAAAAAACTTCAAACAACCTACACCAATGACAGAACTGCATGACTAGTTCTCGGAATGCTCATCTGAGATAAATCAAAATTTACAAAATCAGAATATCAATTGTTTATAGATTCTGGACTTGTCCATTTGGTTGCCGTAAGTGGCGGAAATATAGTTATGCTGGTTACTTTTCTGACGGCGATCCTCTTTTTTGTCCCGTTTTACGCCAGAATAACCCTCATTCTCCTCGCCGTCCTCTCATACGGAATCATCTGCTGAATGGATTCTAGCGTGCTTCGCGCTGTACTTATGGGCTCACTTTCTCTGTTTGCATTACTTGTTGGAAGAGGAACTTCGCTGCGAAGATTACTTGGTTTAGTTTATATATGAATGTTAATGTATAATCCATATTTTCTTATTTATGATGTTGGTTTTTTGCTTAGTTTCTCAGCTGTTTTAGGAATTATTTTCATTGATGTTTTTAAAAAAGAATCAAAAGATAAAAAACTAGATTCCGACTCCAATAAAACAAAGTCGGAATGACAATCAATATTAACTTTAAAAAAACATTTATATTATCATTTCCGCTTTATCAGATGGAGCAGAAATCTACTTTTGTATATCCGATCAAACTACCTCAAACCTAGCCTATGAGCTACACTGGGTATTTTCCCAGTTATCATCTTCTTTATGTGACAAATAAATATCGGCTGAGTGATAGGAAATATGTTTGTACTACCACTTGTTCCTTTTATAATGATCTGATGATTTATTGGTGCTTTTTTACCTTCTCGACTACAAACTTATTATATACCGATTGTCGACTTTCTTGTGGAGCGAAATTATATCATAGCAGCCAAAATCGATCAATATGGTCCAACTATCATCGCCGATGGTCCACGGATCAAATTTTTGTTGTTTTCATGATCATTGATTATGATGATCCTCGTCATTAGGACATTGACACAACACGAAAC
>Ga0116152_10003987_pt1 | contig 11728 bp, 9 predicted proteins | sample AD_UKC119_MetaG_FD_89894 | JGI IMG/M metagenome (GOLD analysis project Ga0116152, IMG submission 89894) | Active sludge microbial communities of municipal wastewater-treating anaerobic digesters from Hong Kong - AD_UKC119_MetaG | ecosystem: Engineered > Bioreactor > Anaerobic > Digestate...
AGCATCCCCTCTACAATCTTTCCCAATATTTTTCTCATTTTTTTCATCTGATACAATCAGTAATTTCTTATTTCACAGGAATATAACCCACTTGCGCAACTATTTTTTGCCCTTCAGGTGAAAGAACATAATCTAAATAAGGTTGAACTTTTTTAGCTACTTTAACTTCGTAATAGTAGAAAAGAGGTCTCACAATTGGATAGGTTTTATTTTTAGCATTGGCAACAGTAGGAGCTACGAATGTTTTTCCTTTATCATAGGATACATGGATTGCTTTCACATTGGTGTTCAGATAAGCCATTCCAACATAAGCGATAGCTCCTTTCGTTTGCGCAACAGATTGGATAATGGCACCGGTTGCTGGCATACTCATGATCCCATTCATATAGTTTTTATTCTTGAGAACACTCTCTTTGAAGAACTCATAGGTTCCTGATGATGTTTCTCTGGAATAACATACAATCTTCATATCATCACCACCCACTTGTTTCCAGTTGGTGATTTTTCCGGTGAAGATCCCCTCCAGTTGCTCTCTGGTTAAGTTGGTCACTTTATTGCCTTTGTTTACAATAACAGCCAATGCATCGTAGGCGATGATCACCTCTTTTGAAGCTTTTCCGCTCTCTTGAAGCTTCTGTTTTTCAGCAAATTTAATTCTTCTGGAAGCCATGGCAATATCGGTTGTGCCATCCATTAAGGCTGCGATACCTACACCGCTTCCTCCTCCATTTACTGTAACTACTTTCCCTTTGTTCGCTTTCATAAATTGTTCAGCTAATTTTTGAGATAAAGGCAGCATAGTGTCTGATCCTTTGATCACTTGTGCGTTTCCGAAAATTTGAAAGCCTAAGAAAAGGGCTGTGATGATAAATAGTTTTTTCATTTGGTTTATTTTTTTTGGTTATTATTCTTTTTTATTGATGGTACAAAAGTAGATCTGTATTATTACATTCCTGTTTCAGAACCGTTACATTATTGTTACATTTAAAATTTATACTGAACTCTTAATGTGAACACATTGTCGGCAATATTCTTGGAATAATCAGCATTTCCGTTGATGGCGATACTATGGGTAAACTCATTACTTACTATTTCATAGAAGGCCTGAACCCTGATATTTGGAGTTGCTCTCCAGAGTAAACCGAACCCAAAGTTTTTATTGAATAAGTCTGTTTTATCTGTGATCTCATCACCGGACATTTGAGTATTAGGATCTAAATATCCATATTTCAGAACCAGGGTAAGTGGGGTTTTGTAGATATCCTGAATAAAATACACATGTCCAGTGAAGAAATGTCTCATATAGTTAAATGGTTTGTATGATAATGATCCATCAGCGTAAGTATTCGATTTGGGAGAACCAAAATCTCCTTTAACAGATGGTTGTGTTCCTCCCAAAACCTCACCTCTTATTGATGTCAAACCCCATGAAGATGAAAGAGTTACTTGAGCATCAAACCCAAAATATTCTCTTTTATTGAAGCTGTTTTTTTCAATTCCACTTTTAACCCATTTATGAATATTACCCACTTTTTCTACGTTGTATACAAAAGTATCTGCATTGTTAACCATACCATTATAATACGAAACACCCAGACCAAATGAGTAGTTCGATTCTGTTTTCACATAACTCAAACGACCAATAAAGTCCATTTTCCCATTATCATCTAAACGAACACCATTACCGGAGAACAAACCTGCTTCTAGTTTCAATCCGTTCCATGAGAAGGTCGTTGGAGGAGCAAGAGTGATCATAGCGCCCAAATCTCTTTCATCCGGAAACAATTTTTGGTAAGTAAGCGTACGTTCAGGAGATTCTCGTCTGGAAGAGGAGTATCTAATCTCATCACCGAATGGTCTGTCGAAGATACCAGCTGTTAAAGAGATTGTTTTCATTTTTGGATGCCATAGTTTGATGAAAGCATCTTTAAATCCTACCCCTTTTTCAGTAATATCCAGCTGGAATGTAGCCGAACCAGACTTTTCAGTCCATACAAATTTAATTCTACCTCTCCGAACTCCAAAACGCATAAATTCTCCCGATTCAAAATCACGATCTTTCATATATTTGGTATTGAGACCCACTTTAGTAGATCCAAATTCCTGTGCATATTCGGTTTGCACCTGAACATAACCGGAAACCTTTAGCTTATTCAACTTCTTGATACCGTTAGCATTTGCATCTATCTGCTCTTGTAACATTTGCAAAGAATCCTTTTGAACTTCTTCTTGCGCGTTCAGGGTGGATAAGATGATTAAACCCAGCATAAGGATTAAAAATTTTTTCATGTTTTTTAGTTTAGTGATTAATAATTTAATTTGTTTATTAATTGTTTTTTTTTGATTCAACAAACTCATTTTTCGTAATGCAAAAAAACAACCGAAATGTTACTAAAATAAAAAGAGAGTGTTAAGAAATGGTTAAATAGCTATTAGGTATTAGTTTTCCTTTAGTCTCTAGTCCATTCTTCATTAGTTCGATAGGTTCAGTAACCAAGTGTTCGTTTATTTTGATTTCTTTTATTAAAATCTCCATTTATGCAAAACAACACACTTTTATGGATTGTGGATTTAAAGCTTTAGACAAGTAAGAGTTTCCATTTTACATGTCAGCCTTTTTCTATTCTATTAAAAAACGGGTGGGTTTTTTTGGATCATTTTCAAAATGAATTTGTTCTGAAAAGGTTTAAAAACAGATCCCTATAGTACCCGTAATTTATTAGAATATAAAAATATTGCCCCCAATTAGGAAGGTTGTGAGAGGATCGAAAGTGCGTTAGGGATTTGGAGGGCGCCGAAGGCGGTACGAGCTGGAACGAGCGCTGTGATGGATGAACTGAGATGGGAGTCAATTTGTTAAGCGAAGTGCAGCGAAGTACGGGAGCGATAGCGGACCCCGGAAAAAGCCCGACCCCGAGCGTTAGCGAGGGGGAACGCCCAAAATAGTGAATAGTGAATAGTGAATAGTGAATAGTGAAAATGTGCTAATGAGATTTGTTTCTCACTAGCACATTCGTTTGGAATCTTTAGCCTTTAGCCTTTAGCCTTTAGCCTTTGGCCTTTAGCCTTTGGCCTTTGGCCCTTAGCCTTATATTTGTTTGTATTCTGCCAAATCTTCGATCTGGAAATCACTTATAAAGGAGAAATGTCCTTGGGAGATTGCTTTAACCTGACGAAGATAGGTAAATGTAGAACGTTTTAAAGTGTAGCAATCACAATCGTGTAGTAATGCATCGTGCATCAGAATATAGGTCATAATGATATGAGAAGCCATTTCCACCAATCTTCTGGCCTGGAAATCAAGTGCTTCATCACTTTTCAGATCGGATACGATTTGTCTTGCTTTTTCGTACTCTTCAGTCATAGCAACCAGATCTGCTTTTGCGAGTTCGAACTCAGGAGAAACCGGTTTTGAGGCGAATGCCTGGATCATTTCGGAATAGGTATTGTTGATCACGGCACGGATTGCTGCAACGACCTGTAATTGAGATGTTCCTTCGTAGATAGTGGTGATTCTGGCATCACGGTACATTCTTTCTACAGGGAAATCTTTCATATAACCGGTACCACCATGAATTTGAATGGCATCGTATGTAATTTGATTACAATATTCACTGGACATCAGCTTCAACATAGGAGTTAGAGCATCTGCGATACGGTTGAAGTGTTTCATTTCAGCACGTTCTTCTGCAGTCATGGTACGACCTTTAGCATGCTCTTCAATCAGTTTATACATATCCACGGCGCGAGCTGTTTCGTAGAGGATAGAACGGGAAGCATCAATTTTAGCTCTCATATTTTGAAGCAGTTCATAAACGGCAGGGAACTGGATAATCGCTTTTCCGAACTGTTCTCTTTCCTGTGCATACTTCACGGCTTCGCGGTAAGCGGCTTCAGCAATTCCAACAGATTGAGCACCAACACCCAAACGAGCGCCATTCATCAGTGACATTACATATTTTATGAGTCCCATTCTTCTGTTACCCACCAATTTAGCAGGAGCATTTTTGAACACCAATTCGCAGGTTGGAGAACCTTTAATTCCCATTTTATTTTCCACGCGACGAACGATAACGCCCTGATCTTGTTTATCATACACGAAATAAGACAACCCACGACCATCTTTTGTACCCTCTTCAGAGCGGGCCAATACCAGTTTAATATCCGCATCTCCGTTTGTAATGAAACGTTTCACGCCATTCAGTCTCCAGCATTGAGCAGATTCATCCCAGGTTGCTTTCAGTTGAACCGCCTGAAGGTCGGAACCGGCATCTGGTTCAGTTAAGTCCATAGAGCATGTAGCTCCCTGGTTGATTCTGGGTAAGAACTCATCTTTAATTTCATCGGAAGCGAATTCATGAATGGTTTCCGCACAATCTTGAAGACCCCAGATGTTAGCAAAACCACCATCGGCGCGGGAAACAAGTTCAGCAGCCATCACGTAAGGAACCATTGAAAAGTTCAATCCGTTATATTTGTAGGGTAAAGACATCCCGAAGAGTCTGGCATCGGTAAGTGCTTTGATATTTTCAGCAGTACCTTTTGCGTACACTACTCTACCGTTTTCAACGCGGGCGCCTTCATGATCTACACTTTCAGCGTTTGGAGCGATCACTTCGCCACAAATATCACCAACGATTTCAAGAACTTTATCATATGTATCGATAGCATCTTCGAAATCAACGGGAGCAACAGCTTCCGATTTTGCGAAAGCGTAGTTGTTTTCTTTCAATCGAACAATTTTCTCCATCAAAGGATGTTTCAATTGAAATTTTAAATTTTCATTGTCGGTATAAAAATTAGCCATAATAATCTATTTTGAATGTTTTTTGTAATAAGCTATCATTTTAGGGAGCACCTCTTGCAAGTCACCGGTAACAGCATAGTCAGCGATTGCATTGATAGGAGCTTCAGGATCTGAATTGATAGAGATGATTTTTGCGGATTGGTCCATACCTGCACGGTGTTGCACAGCTCCGGAGATTCCGCAAGCGATATAAAGTTTTGGTCTAACGGTAACACCCGTTTGCCCAATTTGACGTTCATGTTCTGCATAACCTGCATCGACAGCGGCGCGGGTTGCACCCACTTCACCACCAAGGACTGCAGCTAAATCGTAAAGAAGTTTAAAATTTTCTTTAGAGCCAACGCCATAACCACCGGCAACGATGATACCGGAAGCTTTAAGGTTCACTTTTTGAGCTTCAATATGACGATCCAGGATTTCGATCAAAAGATCTTCCGGTTTAAGGATTTTAGCTGGATCGATCAATTTGATCACTGCTTGTTTTTTTGAAGGAGTTTCTTCCAGTTTCATTACACCTTCACGAACGGTAGCCATTTGAGGGCGGGTATCAGGGTTGATAATGGTTGCAATAATATTACCACCAAAAGCGGGTCTGATTTGATATAAAAGATTTTTATAGGTTGTTCCGGATTTATTATCGGTATGATCCCCAATTTCAAGAGAAGTACAGTCGGCCGTAAGACCACAGCGTAAAACGGATGCTACTCTGGGGGCTAAGTCTCTACCCACTGAAGTAGCTCCAAAAAGGGCTATTTCAGGTTTTTCAGTTTCAAAGATAGATTGAACCAAACGGAAATGGGGTAATGTTCTGTAGGGGAACAGGTCTTTATGTTCAGCGACATGGATCACATCAACGCCAAAATCCTGAATTCTATCCAAAGTATCTCCGGCTACATCAGTAAAAACAAGTGCTTCTAATTGAACGCCCAGTTGTTCAGCTAATTTTCTACCTTTTGACAAAAGCTCCAGTGAAACGTCTGCAATGGTTTTTTCTTCAGTAAGTTCGCAATATACAAATACGTTTTTCATATAATTGTTTTTTCTTTTTTTAAATTTTATTTAAATACCCTTATGCAGATTAGCCAATGACTCTTGATTTTAAAAGATCGAGCATTAACTCTTCCACATCAGCATCTTTACTTGTTAAGACTTTATTCTCTTTTTGAGCTAAAACAACGTTATCGATATTTTTAACTTTAGTAGGAGAACCTGTTAAGCCGAGGTACGCATCGTTTGCCTGAATCATATCAACGCTCCATTCCTCAATTTTGAGGTAAGGTCTGTCATTGAAAAGGTCTGTATAATCACGTGTTTCCTCTTGAAGTTCGCTCACTGTTCTGGCATGTTTGAATTGCATCACTCTTTTAGCATTTCTGGCGCGACAAGGAGTTGCAGATCCGTGCACGGTAACAAGAGCAGGAAGAGGAGAAACAACAGTTTCCACACCTCTTTCAAGACGTCTTTTAATCACGATTTTTTGGTCATTAATCTCTACCAACTCTTCAGCGTAAGTGATTTGAGGGAAATGCAGTTTTTCAGCTGTTTGGGGGCCTACCTGAGCGGTATCTCCATCGATAGCCTGTAATCCGCAAAATATCAAGTCAGGATTAATTTTTTCGACTGCTTTAGAGATGGCATATGATGTTGCAAGGGTATCTGATCCCGCAAATTTTCTGTCTGTTAAAAGGAATCCTTGATCTGCACCGCGATAAATAGATTCTCTGATGATCTCAGCTGCTCTTGAAGGGCCCATTGTGATCACAGAAACCTCTGCATTACCAAGTCGATCCTTAGCTTCTAAAGCCATTTCCAAAGCACATAAATCATCCGGATTGTAGATAGCAGGAAGAGCACCTCTGTTCACTGTACCATCCGCTTTCATCGCATCTTTCCCAACATTTCTGGTGTCAGGAACTTGTTTTGCAAGTACGAGAATTTTCAATTTTTTCATGTAATCTTGTTTAAAAAGTTTGGACTGCAAAAATACAAAAATTTCTTAACAAAAGTTAAATACCCTATACGCCTCTATATTAACTAGTTAGACAGATTCTAATGGATTAATCGTTTGAAATTTGTCTAATAAAACGGCAATATAGGTTTTGGAGACGGGGATAACAGGATTTGAGGGATGGTCCAATTCAATGATTCCACCATCTTTTTCTTTTTTAAAGGATTTCACTTTATCAAAATTGATTAAAAAAGATCTGTGACATCTGATTAAACCAACAAAATGAGTACCTTCTTCCACTTTGGCTAAGGAAGATCTCAAGGTAAACTTTTGCATTTCATCATTTTGAGTATAGAAAACGGATATATAATTAACATCTGATTCGACATAAAAGAGATTAAAATGTTTTACAGAAAGTCTTAAGATCCCTTTTTCATCGTAGAAATGGATCAACTCTGATTGTTCTTTAGGATTAAGGATAGAGGTACTACTTTTTTTCTTTATTTTAGATCTTTTCAAGAATGCCAGTTCTTTAGAGCGTTCGAGGTAATAAAAGTAGAAGATAGACAAGGAATATGGGATGAGAAGGATTAAGAAAGTATAGAAAGAGGTTCTTAAAATAATTTTAAAGAGCAAGCGTGGATCCTGCAGGATAAATTTTGTAAAAAAGGAGTAAATGACAGCAAAGATTAAAAACTCCAGCATAATCCAGAGGAAATACTGATAATACGTCAGTTTATATTTACCTCCTACTAGATATAAGATCATTCTGCTTAAAAAAAGAAATCCAAATCCTGCAAAAATCACGATTGAAGCGATTGCAAAACTTTCCATTCTCCGAGAGGGATCGAACCATATTGTAAATCCGAAAGGAGAATAAACGGCAATAAACACCAACGAAAAAAGCAGTGTAAAAAGTAAAAAATAGATATTATACAATAAGTTGTATGAAAAATCAGGAATTTTCTTGTTCATATTTCTTTTCAAAAAACAGAACAGCAAAGATAGTGCTTTTTATCAAATTAGTTATACAATTTATAGATGGTGTCTTTATATTTTTCCTGAATCAGGTTTCTTTTCACTTTCAGTGTTGGCGTAAGGATTTCTGTATGTTGTGACCATTCATCGGGGATCAGTTCAAACTTTTTAATTTTTTCTGTATCGTTAAAAAACTGATTATATTTATTCACTTCTTTTGCAAATCTTTCGATGATTGTCTGATTTTTCACGGCATCTTCTGGTGTAGAGTATGGAACATCATGACGGAGGCACCATTGTTTCAGAAATTCGAAATCTGGTTTTATCAATGCAGCAGCGAATTTTTCACCTTCACCCACCACAACAATATTCTCAATAAAAGGAGATTCATTACATTTATCTTCAATAACCTGAGGGTTAACATACTTTCCAAATGATGTTTTAAATAAGCTTTTCAGTCTACCTGTAAGGATCACCTGCCCTTTCTTATTGACATATCCCAGATCTCCGGTATGGAACCATCCCTCTTCATCGATTACGGTTTTAGTCAGAGCTTCATCTTTGTAGTAACCCATCATCACGTTATGACCTCTACAGCAAAGTTCGCCATTTTCAGCAGTTTTGATTTCAACACCGGGTAATGGAAACCCTACAGTACCTGATTCACGACCATTTTTATCTCTACAGCTAACGGCCACGACCGGTGATGTTTCCGTTAAACCATAACCCTCATAAACAGGCATTCCAATAGCAGAGAAGAACGAAGCAATTCTGGGTTGAAGGCTAGCGGCACCAGAAACGACGATATCAAAATTGCCTCCGATATTTCTTCTGATTTTAGAATACACCAGTTTATCTGCTAATTTATGTTTCAGATTATAGAACCATGATCTATCATGATCCTGAATTTTATACCTAACAGCTACTTTCATGGCCCATCTAAAGATGGTTTTTGTCAAGAATGGCATATTCACACTGGAGCTGTAAATTTTATCATAGATTTTATCCAACATTCTGGGGACTGCCGACATCATTGTAGGGCAAACCTCTTTTATATTTTCTGCAATGGTTCCCAGATTTTGAGCATAATAGACTGACATTCCGAGATATTGATACAGGAAGACGAGCATTCTTTCATAGGCATGACATAGGGGTAAAAAACTAAAAGCTGTTTTAGACCATTTTGCAGGAGTTTGTTTCAGATTTAATATTTGATTTACGATATTGCTGTGTGATAACATAACACCTTTTGGAACACCTGTAGTACCAGAAGTGTATATGATTGTACAACATTCTGTTGTTTGAATACTATTCTTTCTTTGATTCAACTCTTCAGGATTAGGATTCTCTTTTCCCATTTCAATCAATTGTGAAAAATAGGGAAATTGTTCTCGGTTTAAAAAGGTATAAATATGCTCTAACAGTGGCAACTGATCTTTAACAGAATTTATTTTTTCCATCAGTTCAGCACCTTCCAAGACAACCATCTTGACTTCTGCGTGATTCAGAATATATTGATACTCTTTAGCCGTAATTGTTGGATAAACAGGTACTGAAATTGCACCAATTTGCATTATGGCCATATCCAACATATTCCATTCAGGTCTGTTTGTAGAAATGATCCCTACTTTATCCCCTTTTTGAATACCCAGATGGATTAACGCATAACTAATATTTTGAGAAATTTCAAAATAATCTTTGGGTGAATATTTAATCCACTCTTTTTGAATCTTTCCGGCAAGAGCCACCTCCTGATCCGGATATAATACCGGATAACGATCTAAAATGTCAAAAATTCTGGTAATTTCCATAGTAGCTTGTTTTGAGAAATGAATACTTCTTTTACAAAATGTAAAATTAAACTTTATATATTAATTATTCTTTTATTAAGTGGTCTGATCGTATTAAAATGGGTGAAATATTAAATATGGAGACGAAAACATAAAATATGGGGTGAATTTTGGTCATATTTTTTCAAGAAATTTTAATTTGTAATTTTCGTATATTTGCACTCTTAAAAAAAAGAACTCAAATGACAAACAAACTACCTGATTATTTGCTCAAAAAGAAAAATATTTTTTTATTTTTAGCATTTGTGGCGTTATTTTCTATTTTGTTTATCAACATTTACAAACCATTCAATTCAATTTTGTGGGTAAAAAATGTAGCAAAGAGTGTTTATTTTTTATTCTCTGGTTTGATCGTGATTTCTGGAATAAGTGTGATGTTAATCAGCAGGCTTGTGATGCTTTTACTTAAAAGCAGGATGAAAATAACAATTGTAGACTATTTTATCTGGATCATTGTTGAGATTTTAATTATGTCAACAATCTATAGTTTTGCTGCAAAAGAGATTTACCGGGAACCGATAGATTTCTTTGACATTTTTCCGAATACAGTATTATATATAACATTAACATTGTTTCTCCCCTATCTGGTATCTTGGCTTTATTTTGCATTGCAGGAGAAGAATTCTGCTATTGCAAAACTAGTAGAAATGAATCGGTATATTGATGAGGAGAACTATGTCTCACTTGGGAATGAAAAACAAAATCTAATCCATTTTCATGATGAAAAGGGGACATTGCGTTTATCCATCAAATTCTCGAAACTTTACTATATTGAAGCAGCAGATAATTATGTGAACATATACTATGAGAATAAGGGGAAAATCAGCAGATTTTTATTACGAAAAAGTTTAAAAAGCATTGAAGATAGCTACAAAGAGTACCCTTTAATTCGCTGCCACAGATCGTATATCATCAATGTTGAAAAAGTAAAGGTATTGAAAAAAGAGAAAGATGGCACCTATCTTGATTTTGATTTTGGAGAGATCAATGTGATCCCTGTTTCCAAAACATACTCTCAGAATATTATTGATATATTTTATAAATAAAAAAAGTTATGTTAAAAATTCGATTAGCAGAACAGAAGGATGTTCCAACCATATTAGAATTGATCAGAGCAATTGCTGATTATGAAAAGCTATTAGATCAAGTAGAAGCCACAGAAGAGATTTTGAATGACTCCCTGTTCGTTCAAAAGGGAGCTGAAGTATTATTGGGAGAATTGGATGGAAAACCGATCGCATTTGCTCTATTTTTTCATAATTTTTCAACTTTCACAGGAAAAAGGGGGCTTTATTTAGAGGACATTTTTGTTCAGCCTGAGTACAGGAACCGGGGGTATGGAAAACAATTTTTCAGCGAATTAGCCCGAATTGCGAAAGAAAGAGATTGTGGCAGGATGGAATGGATCTGTTTAGACTGGAATGAACCCTCCATTCAGTTTTATAAAAACAGAATTCAAGCAATTCCATTAGATGAATGGACTGTATATCGGGTTACAAAGGATCAGTTTGATCATGTTATTCAAGTAAAAAATCTATAAAAAAATAAATATTTCAAAATATGAAAAAGCAAATTCTAACTGCAAAAGAAGCAGCAACAAAGATTAAAGACGGGATGATTTTGATGATTGGTGGTTTTATGGCTGCCGGATCTCCCCACAAATTGATTGATGCCATAGTTGAAAGTGATGTAAAAGATTTAGTTATTGTTTGTAATGACACTGCTTTCCCCGATAAAGGGATTGGCAAACTGATTACAGCAAAAAAAGTAAAAAAAGTGATTGCATCACACATTGGCACAAATCCTGTTACAATAGAACAATTCAACAACAAAGAGATTGAGGTTGTTTTTGTTCCACAAGGGACACTAGCTGAACAAGTAAGATGTGCTGGTTCCGGATTGGGTGGAGTACTTACCCCTACCGGTTATGGAACGGTTGTTGCTGAAGGGAAGCAGATCATTGAGCTTGACGGAACACCTTACCTTTTGGAAAAAGCACTGAAAGGTGATGTAGCCCTATTGGGTGCAAGTATAGCAGATCAATCCGGAAATCTGGTGTACAAAGGAACTACCCAAAACTTCAACCCACTCATGGCAATGGCTTGTGATTTGGTAATTGCTGAAGCAGATGAGATTGTGGAAACT
>Ga0116152_10003989_pt1 | contig 11725 bp, 8 predicted proteins | sample AD_UKC119_MetaG_FD_89894 | JGI IMG/M metagenome (GOLD analysis project Ga0116152, IMG submission 89894) | Active sludge microbial communities of municipal wastewater-treating anaerobic digesters from Hong Kong - AD_UKC119_MetaG | ecosystem: Engineered > Bioreactor > Anaerobic > Digestate...
TGAAGGGTTTCCTCCGGGAAAATCCCAGTTCCAGGATGTCGGATTATTGGTGGAAAGATCAGTAAAGTCAACAGTTTCTTCAGCATAAATCGTAGTTGCCGAAGAACTAAAATCAGCTTCGGGAATCAAATTCGGAGAATAATAAACAGTTATCGTCCAGGAATAATTGTCAACTTTATTATAAGTCGTATTGCACCCAAAACCGCCCCATGTTCTTCCGGCGTGTAACTGAAAAATAATCTCACCACCACCAATTACATTATTGGCAATGGTAAGTCCTGTGCGATTGTAACTCTGTGTCCCTGACAGATTTCCTGAACCAGCATAAAGAGTTGTTTCGGAATCACCTCCTGGTGAAATGCAACGAAGCTGTGACCTTTGTTCTGACTTCCATCCGTTGTTGAGTGCCGTCATGGTATAGGAAACATCAACTGAAGTAATTTCAGCTCCCTGAGGAATTGTTACAGTCAGATATCCCGGGCAGGATGATGATCCTGGGAGGTTTTGAAAATTATAATCCGTAGGAATGTCACCCGAAGAATAAATTGCATTTGCTGAAAAGATTAATTCGGTAATGGTAATATAATCAGGTTTTGTGGTTGTATAAATATCATCAACAGTAAGACTTACCGTTTTGCTGCCCGTAGTATTATAGATAACCGTGTGAGGTCCTTTACCAATTGCATTTGCCGGCGATGCTCCTTCTCCAAAGTCCCACTGCCAGCTGCTGAAAGAACCTCCTGAAGAAGCATCAGTAAAAACAACTGGTGAACCAATCATTGTTGAGGTAGGATCTGCTGTAAAATCAGCATGAGGGCCTTCAAGTGTGGTTACTGAAAGATCAATTCCCGATGAATATTCATTCAGCAGATTAAATGAAAAAGCACGGTAATAATAAGTTGTAGAGGGAAAAAGACCTACGTGAGAAAAAGCAGTATTTGAACCTCTGTAGAGTACTGAGCCACCGCCCGAAATATTGTCACCAACAGAATAAGTCAAACCATTAACAGGAGTACCAAATATTCCGTCAGATGACCAAATGAGCATAACATCATTATTATCAGCATTTTTAGTCCAACTCATTTTAATACCTGTTGAGCTGACTGAAACTGCAGTAAAATTTTGAGGGTCAGGAACAGATGTCATCACAGCCTGAACTGCTAAAAGAGCTTGATAAGCATTTATCCGGCCTGTCCCAAGTTTACCAACATAATCAGGGTTCACCGAATAGTGATTGTCGGCAGTATTACGCATTATTTCCCCCACCTGAAAGGAACTCAATTGTCCATAAGCCAATGAAACCATGAGTGCAGCAATACCGGAAACATGCGGACAAGCCATTGAAGTACCCTGATAATAAGCATAGGAGCTACCCGGGAGTGTGCTTAAAACACCACGTGCCGAAACGGTGTTCGTTTCTCCGCCGGGGGCTGATACATCCACCCAACTATCATAATTGGAATACCAGGCTTTGATGTCATTATTATTAGTCGCAGCTACTGCAAAACACCCTGAATAACAACCCGGATACCATTGGCCCTGAGAATTGTTGTTACCGGCAGCAAAAATGGTGATTCCTCCATTCATTGCATTACCGCCTCCATTTGCGTTGAAATAATCAATTGCATCAAGTACCGACTGATCGTAAACACCAGGTTCGGTATATCCCCAACTATTCTGTGAAATGGAAGCACCATTATCAGCAGCATAAACAGGTGCAAGATGAAAACCTCCATTGCTGTTACTTGTGAACACCTGACAAGACATTAACCTGACACCATCTCCTAATCCTGAACCCCCTGCTACTCCGGCTACACCGACATTGTTATTGTTGACTGCTGCCACTGTTCCTGCTACATGAGTGCCATGATTATGAGGGATGACTGTAGAACTACCGTTCACAAAATTATAACCGATATTCTGCCACATATTTGCAGCCAGATCGGGATGAGTATAATCAATGCCACCGTCAATAATTGCCACAATTACATTTACATTTCCTTTTTCAATCTCCCAGGCATCCTGGAGACTAACATCAGCTCCGGGAGTACCACCCTGCTGACCGGTATTATTATAATGCCACTGATTTCCATATTGCGGATCAGCCGGAATCCAGCGTCCGCCTGAACCCTTTTCCGGAATAAGATACTCAAAATCAGTGCATGGAAATGCTTCGGTAACCAATTGTTTGGTGTACTCCGGTTCCGCCAGTTCAACTTCTTTAAGTGCTGCAAATTGATTTACCGCCTCTACTACTGTTGCCCGATGATTAAACCTAAGCCTATACCATAAATGTAAACCCCATTCCTTGTGGCGATTGCTAAATTCCTTTGCGTTTCTGCCAGTTTCATATAGGCCTCCGAACAAAGGTTCATATTTATAAACACCAAAGATCAGGTTCAGTGTGTCCAATGAAGCGCAACCAGTTACAACAACTCCATCAGAACCTGCATTTAATATTTCCCCCGAAAGAACTGATTCCGCCGTCTTCATCAGTTTTATTTTAATCATGCCGGATTCATAAGCATCCTTTGAAACCTTGTTCAAATCTATTGGGGGACGCTCACCGTAAACTATTCCGGTATTTTCTGCAAAATTGTCATAATTAACCTGACTATAAACAAATCTGCAATTAACAAAACACAAACTAATTAAGAAAATATAATTTAGTGATGTAAATCTTATTCTCATACTGAGTCAAATTGATTGTTACTATTAATCGTCAAACCTAAAATTTGTAATGTCATGCAAATATATGACAAGAATTAAAAAATCAAAGCTTACAACAATTCAATACAAAGAAAAATTTATCAATTTGTTGCAATTGATTGATTTAAAAATATTTCCATATTTTCGGGCAGATAAAATTTTATTACATCTTTCAATAAAGATACATATGTTTCACCAGTTTCCGAATATCCCCCTAATGCTTCAACAAGTTCTTCAGCAGTTGGCTCTCCTCCAGACTTTCTAATAGATTGACGAGTTGTTCTGAATTTTTCGTAAACTTTCAATGTATTGATATTCAACAGGTAGTCAGCAATACTTTCTTCCGGCAAATTGTAACGACGATGCCAGTAATCCGGATTCTCAATCCCATAAGGTGGTATTCCGCAATCAGGACTGAAACATCTCATCCCAAAATAATTATTCGCTTCTGTTGCAAGCCTGGAATTTCCCCAACCTGATTCCAATATAGCTTGTGCAATAACAAGCCTTTCAGGAATTACATCCACTCGTTTCAACAAGCTATCCATTTTTAGTTGAAACTCTTCTTCAGACATTTGTCGGGTAAAAAAATCATTTCCCATCCTGTATTTGTCAGCAGTGTGCCTTAGCCATAAGTAGTAGTTTCCCAAATGGAAGGAGATAAAATACTTACTCTTCAGCCATACAATCAATCTTCGGTCATCTTCAATCTTTGTCAATTCATTTTTAACCTTCGGATAAAATCTCATTAAAAAATCCAAATTTTGTTTACTCAGCTTTAGTTCTTCAAACTGGGTTTTGTTTGTCGAATTTATCTCTAAAGGCTGAAATAACAAACACGCTGCAAAAGAGGTCAATATAACTATTCTCAGTAATTTCGAAATCATTTGATAACAATTCTGATACCTTTCATAAAAAAAAACAAACACCCAAACACAAAGAATTATTTTGGTAGAATCAATCCTGCCATAATGCATCTTTAAAGTGAATGCAATTAATCGGATATCAACGACATTTTGGTTCATACTGTTGTTAACTTCAAATTTTTTCAGATTATGAAATCTTTACATTGGATTCTTTTCGGGAGTAAAAACTTCTGACAAATGACAAAAAGAAAAAAATCCACTGATTTCAGCACCAAATTTTTTGTCTGAAATATCAAAACAAAGGAAAGTTCTTCGGATAAAAAAAATTGTTTATCCAATGCTTTTAATTCGCTGTATTTGCTTCATTCTGAACCATTATCGCAAGTTAATCTTCATAAACTTTGATTTATAAGTTTTCCTTAATTTTGGCAGATAAATTTATTCAGCGTTATTCGCAAAAGCATTATTATTAGTTGGCAAAGATTTTGATTACTCAAAAAATAAAATTTAAATTTTACCGAAATGACTTCCTATCTTTTAATTTTTGTAGTTTTCATGTTACTCAGCTGGCTGGTTCAAAGCCAGCTTAAAAATCGTTTTTCCAAATACTCCAAAATTCCACTCGCATCAGGACAAACGGGCAGAGACATTGCTATTGCAATGTTAAGTCAGAATGGCATAACTGATGTTACAGTAAAATCGGTGCCTGGCGAGTTGACCGATCATTATAATCCAACAAATAAAACCATCAACCTGAGTCCTCAGGTTTACAATGGAAACAGTATAATGTCTGCTGCAGTTGCTGCCCACGAAACAGGTCATGCGCTTCAACATGCGCAGGCTTATGCATGGCTGCAGATGCGTTCCCAACTTGTACCTGTTGTCAGCATCAGTTCGAGATGGGTTCAATGGGTATTGCTGGCAGGAATTCTCACTGTTGAAATTTTCCCGCAGTTACTTTTAATCGGAATTATCATGTTTGGGCTTACTACTCTTTTTAGTTTCATCACCCTGCCTGTTGAATTTGATGCATCCCGGCGTGCATTGGTTTGGCTCGAAGGAACCGGGATTACCCGCGGGGAACAGCACGCTATGGCAAAAGATGGTCTGAAATGGGCAGCCATGACCTATGTGATAGCTGCACTTGCCTCATTGGCTACTTTGGCTTATTATATCATGATTTTTTTGGGAAGAAGAGATTAATTATCTCATTAAATTTAGCCCTAACCAAAAAAATTACATTAAGCAAGTTGGCTAAAATTCTGTAGCATCATTCAAAAAGCCCGTTTTCGTTCCAGGTAATCCTTCAAAGAAAGGTCAAAACTTCAATTTTTGCAATTAAGGCCCTGGATTGATTTATCCTGATAATTTGTAATCAATTTTTCTCAAGGGATTAGCAATTTTGATTTTTATTTTTTTGAAAGAAACATGAGTTTTTTTTCAATAAATAGTAAGTTTGCAAACAAAATGAAAAAAAACTCAACGGATGTACATACCTGATAAAACTATTGAACGATTAAGTCAATACCGAAGAAATCTTCTTATTTGCCTATCGAATGGGAAAGATTTTATTTTTTCACACGAAATTGCTCAACTTCTTCACATTACGCCAGTTCAGGTGAGAAGGGATATCATGCTGATCGGATACAACGGCACCTTGCGCCGAGGATATGATGTTAAAGAATTGGTCGAGTTAATCGGAAAAATCATCGATACCGAAACTGGTCAGAACGTATGTATAATGGGACTTGGGAACTTGGGCAAAGCCATTCTCAAATATTTTAGTGGCAAGCGTCCAAAACTTCGTATTGTCGCTGCTTTTGATGTAAATACCGAAAAAACTGGTAAACTCTATGCCGGAGTACCTGTTTACCACATAGACGAATTGGAAAACAAAATAAAAGAGCATAACATTTCAATTGGAATCATTACAGTACCACCGGATAAAGCTGTGGAATCAGCAGAATATCTGGTTAAAGCAGGTATCAACGGAATTCTGAATTTTACATCAAAATCCCTGAATCTTCCGGATCATGTATATCTGGAAGAGTACGACATGATTACTTCACTTGAAAAAGTAGCCTATCATACAAAAAAAAATCTTCAATACCATGAATAAAAAAAACAGCTTCAATGTATCCGGAAAGATTGTTGACCTGATCAACAACAGAATTTTCTCCGGACTTGTTGAAGTGATCAATGGGAAAATTACCACAGTAACTGAAACGTCCGCCTGTGATGACCAATATATTCTCCCCGGATTAATCGACTCACACGTTCACATCGAAAGCAGCATGCTCATTCCATCTGAATTTGCGCGACTTGCTGTGGTCCATGGAACTGTTGCAACTGTTTCCGATCCGCATGAGATAGCCAATGTTCTGGGAATTGATGGTATCAAATACATGATTAATAACGGAAAAAAAGTTCCTTTCAAATTTTATTTCGGGGCATCATCATGTGTACCTGCAACACCATTCGAAACTTCAGGTGCCACGCTCGGAATCAAGGAAACAGAGGAACTTCTTCGTAACGACGATATCAAATACCTGTCGGAAATGATGAACTTTCCCGGCGTGCTTTTCAAAGACCAGGAAGTAATGGCTAAAATTGCCCTTGCAAAAAAATATAATAAACCCGTTGATGGGCATGCACCGGGAGTTATGGGTGAAGATGCCAGAAAATACATAGAGGCAGGAATTTCAACAGATCATGAATGTTTTACCATCGAAGAAGCTTTGGATAAAATCAAGTGGGGAATGAAAATTCAGATCCGGGAAGGAAGTGCTGCCAAAAATTTTGAAGCCCTGATTGATTTACTGCATCATTATCCTGACCAGGTGCTGTTTTGCTCGGATGACAAACATCCTGATGACCTTGTAAAAGGGCATATCAATCAACTGGTAAAACGAGCCATTGCCAAAGGGCATGAGCCTTTGAAGGTTCTTCGAAGCTGTATTGTAAATCCTATTAAACATTACAAACTCGATGTCGGCCTCCTTCAGAAGGGCGATGATGCTGATTTTATAATCGTTAACAACCTGATCGATTTTAACGTAAAAGCAACATACATCAAAGGAATTATGGTAAGTGAAAATGGAAAGACACTTATCAATTCTATCAAGGAATCAGAACCTAATTTATTCAAAGCATCCAAAATTACTCCAAAAGATATTGAAGTTCCTGTTGAGATAGGTAATATCAGGGTAATTCAGGCTTTCGACGGACAACTCATTACAAAATCATTTCTAACTGCTCCAAAAATCGAGAAAAATCTGGTTGTCAGTAATTTGGAAAAAGATGTTTTGAAATTGATTGTTTACAACCGGTATCAGTCAGCAAAACCAATGGTAGCTTTCATCAACAGTTTTAACCTGAAAAGCGGAGCAATGGCATCAACAGTTGCCCATGACAGTCATAACATTATCGCTGTTGGCACCAACGACAATGACATAATCACTGCCATCAACCTGTTGGTTGAAGCCAAAGGCGGAATTGCATTTGCCGAAGGTGATCATCATCATCTGCTGTCATTGCCTGTAGCCGGATTGATGAGCACAGCAGATGCCTATCAAACGGCAGAAGCTTATGAAAAACTCGATCTTTTAGTTAAAGAAAAAGGTTCCACACTAAAATCACCTTTTATGACTCTTTCCTTCATGGCATTATTAGTCATACCCGAACTGAAACTCAGCGACAAAGGATTATTTGATGGTAACCGCTTCGAATTTACTCAGCTTTTTAAACAAAATTAAAGAAATACATATTTTCCCTAATATGATTTTTGTAATTTTGGCTAAAATTTAAAAATGGAAAAGCTACATCTTAATCAGGAAAAACTTGAACTTGCAGCCGCCAAGTTGCGGGCAATATCGCATCCGACACGAATTGCCATTCTCGATATGTTGAATGATAAACCAATGAGTGTGACTGAAATTTTTAATGAACTGAAAATGGAACAGGCATCAACATCTCATCATCTCAACATTCTAAAGAGCAAAGGGGTTTTAACGAGCCATCGTCAGGGAAAGCGAATCATTTATTCGTTGAAATACAATACCATCAGCGAGATTATTGAGTGCATCAATCACTGTCATGCATAACCAAAGTATTTCTTCGTAATAAAAGAAATAATGATCCATAAAAGCATTTTCCGTTCTGAAAATGACTGCCTGATCACTCAATTAACCATGTTTCCGTAACATCCCAGTTAGCGCGTATCTGAAACTCAATCGGACATATCAAGACATCCTCCGGTTGGCGCTTATTCCAATAATTACCTGTATCCCAACGCTTGTTGGGCCACTGGTCGTGTATTGCTTTTAAGGTATAGGTTGCCGGAGTCAGCAAATCAAAACGAATTTCCGCTGATTTGATGAGATACAATTCATTCACAATGACTTCCCTGCCATCAAGCAGTTGAATGATTAAAGGGAAAAATTCATCTTTTGCCTGAAGATTTATGAATAAGTTGCCATATTCAGCTTTCGGTTTAATACTGAATACTATCCTCAATGAGTCATTGGTTTGTCCGTAAAGATTAAAAAATGCCGAATCAGGAATAATAAAAACATAGGAATTTTCCTCTTCTAAATCCATTTTTAGTGAATATGAGCGATTGCTCTTGCTGTCCGCAACAAATGAAGCACCTTTAAGAGTATCCTCCCCTGCAAATATGGTTATCTGTGAACCGTCAAAACTGGTAAGCGGATGTTCAAATGTTAGTATCAGAGATTCTTTGGGGTTAAGTAACCGTGCTTTAACGTTGGTAAAAACTTTCAGTCGTTCGGGTGATTCTTCCTGATTGCTTCTGCGCCGTTGTCGTTCTGATCGTATGTCCGATTTTTCCGGGATGATCAGTTGCACTGTATCAAATATTGTGTCGGAAAGAGCAATTTGTACAGATAAGCTATCCCGATCGATCTGCTTCAGCCAAACCCTCAATGAATCTCTGGATGTATTCCATTCTTCCACTTTCCAGTCATCATCATCAGCGGAATAATTCATCAATTTAAGTGATAAGGAATCAACCGGATACTTAAAAACCAGTCGAAAACCAGGAGGGTAAAAAGCTTCACTGGCAATAAGACGTTGGGTTGAGTCGATTTGCTGAAATAGTTTGAGAGCGTAATAATCCTGATATAAATTGCTGTAAACCAATGAATCAGGTATATTATCAGTTGTATCAGGTTCAAATATTAATGGAACTTCAGGTACAACAATCTTGTCAACAAAAGCAATTTCCTCTTCGGGCAAATCAAATAAATAATTGCTATTCAGATCGCGAAGCGCAAAGAGTTTCATGGGTTCATTTTTCAGATACTGAAGTCTGAAACGACCTTCCTTATCCGACTTTGATACATAAAGTGGCCGCATCAATACCGGCAGAGAATCAGCGCTGACAGTATCATTGCCAAGTGAATACAGCATAACAAAAACCTCTTCTTCAGGGTTTAAGGTAAACGCATTCAAAACTTCTCCTGCAACTGACAAAGAATCAATGAATTTGCCTGTTGAAAAAACATATAAAAAATCTTTGAGAGGATTCTCTTCTGTAATATCTGCAATGGCATTGCCAAAAAATATAGAATAAGTTGTTAGTGGAATAAGCTCTTCATTAAGATCAATAATCAGTGATTTCCCGCTTAAACGATAATCCGGTGGGTTTTTCATGGGTGGTGAAACAATTATCTGCTGATTAGCTTGCTTCAACTCCACAAATTCATTAAAAGTAAGTTGAATACGACGTTTTGAAAAGCTGACAGAAAAATTTGGAGGATCACATTTAACGACTTCCGGGGGAATGATGTCTATGGGTCCACCTCCGGGCGCAACCTGATTGGCACAGTAATTAAAAAACACTGATGCTGTCAGAACAAAGACCAACCTGACTATTTGTCCGGATTTGCTTTTCACTTTATAGAAATTTCTGCAAAGATGCAAAAAATACGCAGTTTAATTTGTTGTATTAATTTTGATCTTTGAAAATTTTAATAGCTGCTAATGAATTTAACAATAAATCCTTTTGCAGCGGAAGAAAAGTCTGAAAATTTTGATCCCGATGAAAAAAACAATATTTTTTCTGTTGTCTTTAATCACTTTCGTTTTTAATTCTGAAATACATTCACAACACCAAGGTTTTAGCGATAACACCGATCTGATCGCTCAATCAAAAATCAAATCCATGGAAAATGCGTTGAAAAGGCAACCTTCAAGAGCAGGTTTGAATATTGATCTGATCTATACTCGTTTTACATGGGATGTTGATCCTGCAGTTCGCTACATCAGTGGCCAAATTTCTCATCATTTCAGGGCAAAAGAGAATGTTGAATCCATTATTTTTGAACTCAACAACAACATGGTTTTGGATTCAATTATATTCCGGAGTCATCAGGTAAATTATCAATACCTTTCTGATTTTGAGTTTTCGATTGAACTTGATGAAATAGTCAGTGTAAATCAAACAGACTCCATTTTGATCTATTATCAGGGCGAACCAATTGCCAACAGTGGTTTTGGATCATTCGAAACCAGGGAGCACAATAGCGTGCCAGCCATCTGGACCTTGTCACAACCATTTGGAGCAAGAGACTGGTGGCCGGGAAAAAATGACCTGACCGACAAAATTGATTCGATTGATGTAATTATCAAAACTCCTTCGTCCTTCCGCGCAGTAAGCCATGGAATACTTGTCAGCGAAGTAACCAATGAGAATCATAAAACCTATCATTACAAACACAACTATCCAATTGTAAGCTACCTGATTGCATTTGCAGCTACCAATTATGCAGTCATTACCCAATACGTTATTCTGGAAGGTGATTCCATGCCAATTATCAATTACGTATATCCTGAAGATTCGGCAACCATAGCGGCAATGATAGAGGACACACCAGAAATGATAGAGCTTTTTGACACGCTATTTGCCCCATATCCTTTTAAAAATGAGAAATACGGTCACGCCCAGTTCTCGATCGATGGTGGAGGTATGGAGCATCAAACCGTTAGTTTTATGGCTGGTTTCGGGCATGATCTTCGTGCACATGAACTGGCACACTCATGGTTCGGGAATATGATTACCCTGAACTCATGGCACGACATCTGGATCAATGAAGGATTTGCTACTTATGCCAACGGTCTCTCGTTTGAGCATATGCACGATGGTTACTGGTGGCCGATCTGGAAAAATGTAACACTTGAAAAAATTCTGGCAGCCCCAGACGGCTCTGTTTATGTTGAGGATACAACATCAGTTCCTCGAATTTTTAGCTCCAGATTATCCTATCATAAAGGAGCCTATTTATTACACATGCTCAGATGGCTAATTGGTGATGATGCTTTTTTCAATGCTCTGAGAAACTACCTGAATGATCCTCAGCTAAAGTACAGTTTCACAAGCTTTGAAATTGTAAAAAATCATTTTGAGAATGCTTCCGGCAGAGACCTTACTTCATTCTTTGATAAATGGTACTATGGTGAAGGCTGGCCAAAATATGGTATTAACGTTGTGAACTCAACCCATACAAACGATCTTTTCATTACAATTTTTCAGGAAACCTCTCATCCATCGGTCGATTTTTTCGATATGCCAGTTCATATTAGAATTTTTGGCGATGGGCAAAAACTGGATTTGGTTTGTAACCACAACTTTTCAGGGCAAATTTTCAGTTTCCCCCAACCTGAATTCAGCATCGATTCTGTGCAGTTCGACCCCGATAAGTGGCTGATTGCCAAACTTGATTATCTCAATTTATCCATTGGTGACTATAGCCAAATTAAACCCCGTCTCTTTCCTAATCCAGTAAATGATTATCTTGATATTTCTTTACCCGGTGAAATCATTCAGTCCATTACCGTTTATAGCAACAATGGCAATAAACTGATTTTCAGAATTTTTTCAGATAACAATGATAAAATCAGATTGAATACATCAAGTCTTACGCCCGGCATCTTTTTGACCGAGATAAAAACCCTATCGAACAGGTTTATCAGCAAATTTGTAAAATAATTTCACACAGTAAAAATGATTTTTTTTGAAATACTGAACCGAATTGAAAGGTAAATGTTTATCCGGTTTGGTAAAAATCAATATTTAGTCAAATCAAACGTTAAATATCAACATCAATAAGCATAAATTCCAAATCAATTAA
>Ga0116152_10003990_pt1 | contig 11725 bp, 11 predicted proteins | sample AD_UKC119_MetaG_FD_89894 | JGI IMG/M metagenome (GOLD analysis project Ga0116152, IMG submission 89894) | Active sludge microbial communities of municipal wastewater-treating anaerobic digesters from Hong Kong - AD_UKC119_MetaG | ecosystem: Engineered > Bioreactor > Anaerobic > Digestate...
AGTCTGGTCGTTTACTCGCCGCATGACGCCGACCCGTTGAACGCAGGCGTCGCAATGTTCCAGGAAAAGTATCCGAACATTACGGTGGAAGTCATCACGGGCGGTACCGGCGAGCTTTGCCAGCGCGTTGTTGCGGAATCCGCCAACCCGCAGGGAGACGTTCTCTGGGGCGGCGGAGCCGATTCCCTGGCCGCCTATAAGGATTACTTCCAGCCCTATGTCTGCGCCAACGACGCCGTGATCGACGACGCGTTCAAGGACGCCGACGACCTGTGGATCGGCGAGAGCCCGCTGCCCATGGTCATCATCTACAACAAGCAGCTTCTCGAGGAAACCGGCCTCACGCCCGACGACCTGACCGAGTGGAGCGGCCTTCTCGACCCCGCCCTCAAGGGCAAGATCGCTTACGCCTCTCCCGCGAAGTCCGGCTCCGCCTTCACGCAGCTTTGCACGATGATCTTCGCCGCCGGCAGTGAGGACGCCGGCTGGGAGTTCGTCAAGGAGTTCTACGCCAACCTCGACGGCAAGGTGCAGGACAGCTCCGGCAACTGCCACAAGCTCGTGGCCTCCGGCGAGTACACGGTGGGCGTAACCATTGAGAAATCCGCCGTCCTCTACGCGGATAACGACAACATCGGCTATGTCTACCCGAAGCAGAACAGCGCCGTCCCCGACGGCGTGGCGCTCGTGAAGGACTGTCCGGACGAGGAGAACGCCAAGCTCTTTATCGACTTTGTCACCGGCTATGACTGCCAGAAGGCGCAGAATCTCGACTGGAAACGCCGCCCGGTGCGCAACGACCTGACGCCGGAGGGACTGATCCCGCTCTCCGAGATCGATCTGTGCAGCTACGATTTCGACTGGGCCGCCAACAACAAGGCCGATATTATCGAGCAGTGGCAGGACATCATGGTCGGCTGAGCTAAGTCCCAACATAACGTAAAAACCACAAGGTGGGGGGACATTCCCTGCGGAATGTCCCCCCCGGCCGTAAAAAGCCCGGACGCCCGTTTCCAGGCGGGGCGGGCGGACGGGTTTCTCGCAGCCGGCCGTTCTTCGCTTTTATCCGCGGAGGGGCCGCGGGCGGCAAAAGGCGGGCTTTCCGCCCGCCTCTCGTCCCGTTTCCCTCTCCGCCGGTTTTCCATGGTCCCAAAAACGATATGCCGTGACGCTAAAAAGAGCGGCGGGCGGACGCGCCGTTTTTTTAAGCGCCACATGCAGCACGGAGGTATCCTAAAGATGAGCAACGACGTCAAGATACGAAGCGCCGTCAAACGCTACGGGGACTTCACCGCGGTAAACGGCATCAGCCTGGACATCCGGCAGGGGGAGTTCTTTACGCTTCTGGGCCCCTCCGGCTGCGGCAAGACGACGCTTCTGCGCATGATCGCGGGCTTCAACGCCGTGGACGGCGGCGAGATCCTTTTCGGCGACCGGGTCATGAACGCCGTCCCCGCCCACAAAAGGGACATCGGCATGGTCTTCCAGAACTACGCCATCTTCCCCCACCTGACCGTGGAGGAAAACGTGGCTTACGGCCTCAAGGCCCGCAAGGTGCCGCCCGCCGAAATCGCCCGGCGCGTCACCACGGCGCTCGAGCAGGTGCAGATCGAGACGCTCCGCCGGCGGAAGCCCAACGAGCTCTCCGGCGGCCAGCAGCAGCGCGTCGCCCTCGCGCGCGCCTTCGTCATCGAACCGAGCGTTCTCCTCATGGACGAGCCCCTCTCGAACCTGGACGCGAAGTTGCGCGTTCAGATGCGCACCGTCATCAAGAAGCTTCAGCGCCGGCTCGGCATTACGACCATCTACGTCACCCACGACCAGGAGGAGGCCCTGGCCATTTCCGACCGCATCGCCGTCATGAAAGAGGGCGCCATCATGCAGGTCGGGGCGCCCCACGAGGTCTACGCCCATCCCCAGAACCCCTTCGTGGCCGGGTTTATCGGCATCTCCAATTTCATTTCCTGCGAGATCGGAAACGGCATCCTCTCCGCGGACGGCGTCTCGGTCCCCGCGCCGCTGCGGCGGCCCTACGAGGGCGCGGCGATCCTTTCCGCGCGGCCCGAGCAGCTCTTTTTCTCCGGCGAGGGCCTCCCCGGGACGATTTCGCTCTCCACCTTCCTGGGGGATTTCATCGAGTATGAGATCACGCTCGAAAACGGCCAGAACGTCCAGCTCAACGAGTACACCAAGGACGTCTCCGGCATCCGGCCGGACGGCGAAGCCGTGCACCTCTCCTTCGACCCCGGGAAGGTCGGCATCTACGCGGCGGACGGCGTGGAGGTGCTCTCATGCTAGGGCGGCGGCGCTTCGAATTCTGGTCGCTGGTGAAGCTTCTCATCATCCTGAGCCTTCTGCTCTTCATCATCTATCCGTTTTCCTCGCTCGTCACGCGCAGCGTCTTCTCCACCAAGGAGGAGGGCTTCACGCTCTATAATTTCATCCGCTTTTTCACCAAGCCGTATTACTTTTCCTCTCTCACGCACAGCTTCGTGGTCTGCGTCTCGGCCATGCTCACCACGACCGTCATCGGCGTTCCTATCGCCTATCTCATGACGCGCTACAACATCTTCGGCAAGAACCTGCTGCACATCGGGGTCATCATGGCGCTCATGTCGCCGCCCTTTATCGGCGCCTACTCCTGGATCATCCTCTTCGGCCGGGCGGGCGTCGTGACGGGCTTCTTCTCCAGATTCGGCGTGACGCTCCCCACGATCTACGGCAGGCTCGGCATCATCCTGGTCTTCACCTTTCACCTCTTCCCGTACGTCTATCTCTACGTCTCCGGCGCGATGTCGAGCATCGACAGCTCGCTGGAGGAGGCCGCGGAGAACCTCGGCTCCGGCAAGCTCGAGCGCATCCGGCGCATCACGCTGCCGGTGGTCATGCCCTCCATCGCGGCGGGCGCGGTGATGGTCTTTATGACTTCGCTCGCCGACTTCGGCACGCCCATGCTCATCGGCGAGGGCTACACGGTGCTGCCGGTCCTCGTCTATAACGAGTACATGAGCGAACTGGGCGGGAACGCCAACATGGCCAGCGCCCTTTCGGTCGTCATCGTCTTCTGCTCGCTGGCCGTCCTGCTCCTCCAGAAGTTCTGGATTGCGCGGAAAAACTACGTCATGACCGCCATGCGTCCGCCGCAGGAGGTGAAGCTCCGCGGCTGGCGGCGCTTTTTCGCCTCGCTCCCCATCTATCTCGTCACGGCCGTCGCGCTTCTGCCGCAGGTGGTGGTCGTCGTCATGTCCTTCCTGGAGCGGAGCTTCTCTGGCGTCGTTCTGGGCGTCAATCTGGAAAATTACCGGATCATCGCCAAGCGTCTTTCGACCAACATCACGAATACGTACTTCTTCTCGGCGGTGGCCATCGTCTTCATCGTCCTCATCGGCATGCTCGCCTCCTACATCGTCGTGCGCCGGAAGGGCAAGATATCCTCGCTCATCGACCTGCTCATCATGTTTCCTTACGTCATCCCCGGTTCCGTCCTGGGCATCGGGCTCATCGTGGCCTTCAACAAGAAGCCCCTCATCCTCACGGGCACCGCCGCCATCATGATCATCTCCTATATCATCCGGAAGATCCCCTACACCGTGCGCTCGGGGAGCGCTTTTCTCTACCAGAGCGACCCGGCCATCGAGGAGGCGTCCATCAACCTGGGCGTTTCGCCCATGCGGACCTTCTTCACGGTCACCGCGCGGCTCATGTTTCCGGGCATCCTCTCCGGCGCGATCCTCAGCTGGATCACCTGTATCAACGAACTGAGCTCCTCCATCATGCTTTACGGAGGCAAGACCTCCACCATCTCGGTGGCCATCTACCAGGAGGTCATGCGCATGAGCGACGGCACCGCCGCGGCGCTCGCCACGATCCTCACCGTCACCACCGTCGCCTCCCTGCTCATTTTCCTGCGCCTGAGCAAGGGGAAAGTCTCCGTCGTCTAGATGGTATCGAAACGGGCGCTTACCATCCGCCCTGCGGGCGGTTTCCCGTCCCGCCGCGCCCCTCTCCCCCGCAATGGAACAATCATTCCCGCCCGGCGGAAAACCGCCCGCAATCCCAATCTTTCGGCCCGCGCCGGCACCATCCGGCTTCCGGGACGAAAAAAACGCCGCCGGGCGCGGCGGCGCTTCCTGCCGTCCGGGACGGGCAGCCCCCGGGACGCTTTCAAGTACGAAACAATCGAGGATTTGTATGATCAGAAACATCGTATTCGACATGGGGCAGGTGCTCCTGCCTTTCGACGGCGCGGAGCATGCCGCGCGCTACACGGAAAACGCCGCGGACGCGGCGCTTTTATACCGGGAGGTCTTCTGTTCCATCGAGTGGCTGCAGCTCGACCGGGGCTCCATTACGGAAGCCGAGGCCGCCTGTGCCATGTGCGCGCGTCTCCCCGGGCGCCTGCACCCCAACGTGCACACGGTCTTCGAACGCTGGCACAAGGACTCCGCCTGCAACGAGGGCATGAGCCGCCTGGCGGGCGAGCTCGGCGACGCGGGCTACGGGCTCTACCTTCTCTCCAACACCTGCCAGCGTTTCCATGAGTTCCGCACGGTCATGCCGATCCTCGACCGCTTCGACGGCATCCTCATCTCATCGGACGTGCTGCTCTGCAAGCCGGACCCGGCCATCTACCGCCTGCTCTACAAACGTTTCTCCCTCGATCCGGCCGAGTGCTTTTTCGTCGACGACTCGCGCATGAACATCGAGGCCGCGCTCTTTACGGGCATGCGCGGCTTCGCCTTCGAGGGGGACGTCGGGGCGCTGCGCCGCGCGCTCGTGCGGGAGGGCGTCTCCGTCGGGACCGGGGATTAGGTGCTGCGGAGGCGGTCCCGGCGCGGGGGCCGCTTTCCCAAATACAGGTCAGGAGGAATACCGCATGGAAAAAGCGATCCTTTTGCTGGGCGATCCGGCGCTCTACGACGCATGCGGGGAAGTGACGGAGCAGGAACTCCCCCTACTTCCCCGGCTGGAGGAGGACCTGCGGGACACGCTTCTGGCTTTCCGCAGGAAAATGGGCGTGGGCAGGGCGATCGCGGCGCCCCAGATCGGGGTGAAAAAGCGCGTCATCTACCGGCACCTGGATACGCCGGTCCTCTTTGTCAATCCGCGGCTCGTCTTCCCGGACGGCGAGCTCTACGAAGTCCTGGACGACTGCATGAGCTTTCCGCATCTTCTCGTCCGGGTCATGCGCCACAGGCGGTGCGTCATCCATTACCGGGACACGCAGTGGAACGAGCGCACGATGGCATTCGAGGGCGACATGTCGGAGCTCATCCAGCACGAGTACGACCACCTGGACGGCATCCTCGCCACCATGCGGGCCATCGACAGCAAGTCCTTCGTCATGAAGGCGCACTGAGGCGGCCCATCCCGCAAAGCGGACAGCGGCCGCCGCGCATCCGTTTGCGCGGTACGAAAAATTCGGTTCTCCCCGCACCGCGCAATACCGCGCGTTATGGGAGAGCCCCACGGTTACAGGGGGTATCGGTTTGAAACGGTCGATTTTCGGCATGGTGCTTCTGGTCTGCGGCTCCGCGGGCTATCTGACGCTGCGCATTTTCCTTTCGCTCCACCCATGGGACTACAACGGCATCACCGGGCTCCGCGGGGCGCTTCTGGGGAACAATCTGCGCGCGCCTTACGTGATTTTCTGCGCCATGGGAATCCTGGGGCTCGTTATCTGCATCTACGAGGCCTATCTGCGAAAATAGGCCTTTTCAAAATAAGGGACGCGGCAGCCGAAAGCTGCCGCGTCCCTTATTTCCCCAAACTGCATACGCCGGGGCCCGCCGCCGCGCCCGGTTCTAGCGGTTGCGCAGGCGCTGGAAGACTCCGCGCTCGCAGACGTCCGCGCAGCGGCCGCAGCCGGTGCAGCGCGCGTCGTCCACCGTCACGGCGCCGTCCTTGATCGAGATGGCGCCCGCCCGGCATTCGGTGACGCACTTGCCGCAGAGATCGCAGCCGAAGTCGCACGGCGTCGCCATCCAGCTCGCCGCGCAGGCCGGCCGGGCGGCCGCCGAGCGCGGCACCGCCTCGATGATATGCCGCGGGCAGACGGAGATGCAGCGCATGCAGCCGTTGCATTTGTCGCGGTTCACCCGCGCGACGCCGTCGACCATGTCGATGGCGCCAACCGGGCAGCTGCGCGCGCAGCTGCCCAGGCCCAGGCAGCCGACGCGGCACTCCATGGGCCCGCCGCCGGGCAGAATCGCCGCAGCCGCGCAGGCGGCCGGGCCGTCGTAGGCGTAGCGCTGCGGCGCGGCAAGCCCGCCCGCGCAGCGCACGAAGGCGACGTATTTTTCCGGTTCCACCTCGTAGCGGCCCAACCGGTGCTCCAGCTCCAGCCGGCTCTGTTCGCCGCCCGGCTGGCAGCGGTCCGTCTCCGCGCGTCCCTCCGCCACGGCCATTGCGTAGGCCAGGCAGCCGGCGTGGCCGCAGCGGGTGCAGTCGAGACCCGGCAGGGCCTCCGCGAGTGTCTCCGCGCGGGCGGACGCCTGTTCGTCGCGCCCAGAGAGAAGCGCAAGGGCCGCCAATACGCCCGCCATACCGCACAGGAGCAGCGCCGCGATCAAAAGTCCCGACAAGCTCACGCACCCACCGCCTTTCTTCCCTCGTCCGTATGGTACATTTCAGTCCTCACCAAAGCCGCAGCCCCGTAAACCCCATAAACGCCATAGAGAGGAGTCCGAGCGTAATGAGCGCAATGGGAAACCCGCGGAAGCTCCCCGGGCAGTCGGCCATGTCGATGCGCTCGCGCACGCCGATGAAGAGCAGCGCCGCGAGCAGGAAGCCCAGCGCGCCGAAGATGCCGAAGAGCGCGGCCTGCGGCGCGGAAAGGTTCTCCTGGTTGGCGAGGAGCACCGCGCCTAAAATCGCGGTGTTCGTCATCACCATCGGCTGCGCGGCGTGCAGCGCGTCATAGAATCCGGGCAGCCGGCGGCGCATGAGCTCCTCCCCGCCCATGGAAAGGATCATGAGGACCCCCACACTCACCAGGAGCCTTAGATATTCGAGCCCCCGGGGCATGAGGAGGTACTCGTCCAGCAGCCGCACGAGCGGCGCGGCGGCCCCCACGAGCACGATCATCACTACGCCGTTCATAAACACCAGGCGCAGCGAGCGCGAGGCGTCGATGACCGCGCGTACGCCCAGAAAGCGCGTGAAAACAAAGTTTTCCAGGAAGAGCGCCGTGAGAGCCAGCGTGACCACGGTGCGAACGCTCATGGCTTTTTCCTCCTTCCGGCCGCCGCGGCGCCCTGGACCGCGGCAATGAGAAATCCGAAGAGCAGAAACCCGCCGGCCGGCTGCGAAAGCAGGCGCACCGGCGCGGTGCTCGCGAAGACGGGAAAGCCCGCGACCGTACCGCTGCCGAAGAGCTCGCGCAGAAGCGAGAGTCCGGCGAGCGCCGCGGTCATGCGAAGCCCGGTCAGGGCGCTCTGGAGGCCCGCCGGACGCAGCGGCATGCGCGAGGCCGTGCGGTCCACCCAGGCGATGAGGCTCCCGCTCGCCGCGATGAGCGGCAGGAAGATGCCCAGCGCGTCGTTCTGGGACGGAAGCCACGCCGAAAGGAGCATATCCGCCGCCGTCGTATAAACGGCGAAGAGCAGCAGCACCGTCACCTCCCGGAGCTTCTCCGGCACGCGGGAGGAGAGGAGCGAAATCGTGAGCGACGAGAGAACGAGCACCACCGTGATGCACAGGCCGATCGCCACGCCGTCCTGCAGGCGCGTCGTCACGGCCAGCGCGGCGCACATGCTCATGAGGAACGCCGCCGTCGGCTTTTTCACCGTGGCGCCGAGGTCTTCCAGCCATTTACGGATTGCCGACAAGGCTTTCCTCCCCCTCTCCCGTGGTCCCGGCGGCAGCGTCCGTCGGGGCCGCATTTTCATCGCCGCCGTTTGTCTGGCCGTCCTCCGCCGACGAGGCGGCGTCCGGCGTCACGTCCGGCTGCTCCTCCCCGGGAACGTCCTCTTCTCCGCCCGCGAGCACGTCCGCGGCCACCGCGAGCGCCTCGTTGACGCCCTCGTTCACCGCCCGGCACGAGAAGGTGGCCCCGCTCACGGCCTGGACGGCGTTTCCGTCCCCGCCGACCGTGAGGGTGCCCGACCGGCCCTCGAACTGCCCGAGGAAGTCCGCCGTGCCGATGACGTCGCCGCGGCCGACCGTCTCGTTGTGCGAAACGGGCTTCACCCCGGTCACCGCGCTGTCGAGGTCGACGCCCACCAGCAATTCGAAGGGACCGCCGAAACCGTAGGCGCGCACCTGGATGCAGTACCCCGCCAGGACGGTCTCTCCCGTCAGGTCGTCCGGCTCGGTGTAGCCGGCGTAGATCATCTCCGCGCGCTCGTCGCGGAAGGCCGTCTCGGTAAAGATCGTCGCCTCGGGCAGCACGCCGCGCAGAAGCGTCTCGTTTTTCTCCAGCCGCTGCGCGGCGGCGCGGTTGGCCGTGAAGACGTTGAGCACCGAGAGCGCCAGCACCGCCGCGAGCATCACGAGCACCAGCCGGAGGGCCGGGCGCAGCATCTCCCGCGCCGGCGCCGGCAGCCGCGCGATCAGGCGGCCGCCCGCCGCGCCGAATTTCCCGGCGGGCGGCGCGAGTCGTTTTTTCCCGTCCTTTTTCACGGCCGCACCTCCGTTTTACGTCCCAGGAGGCCGCGCAGCCGGCCGCCCAGGCGGCGGGGCCGCAGCGCGCGGTCGAGCAGCCACGCGAACGCGTTCATGATGAGGATCGCGTAGCACACGCCCTCCGGATAGGCCCCGAAATAACGGATGAGCACCGTGATGACCCCGCAGCCGATCCCGTAGGCGATCTGGCCGCCGTGCGTGACGGGCGAGGTCGTATAGTCCGTGGCCATGAAAACGGCGCCGAGCATCAGCCCGCCCGAAAAGAGCTGGCAGAGCATCCAGGTCACGGGGTCGTTCCCCATGGGGAAGAGCACCGTCAAAAGCGCCACCGTCCCCAGGTACGAGAGCGGGATGCGCGGGGAAATGACGTGCCGCAGCACGAGGAACGCCCCGCCTAAAAGCAGCAGCAGCGCGCAGGTCTCGCCCATGCTGCCGCCCGTCATGCCCACGAAGAGGTAGCGCAGAGGCTCCGCGGGAAGTTTTCCCGCCTGCAGGGAGGCGAGCGGCGTGGCGCTGGCGACGGCGTCCGCATCCACGTGTCCCCAGACGGGGATGTAGGCGGTAGGGCTCGTGAATGTGCTCAGCTGCACCGGGAACGAGGCGAGAAACGCCCGCGCGCAGAGGGCGGGGTTAAAGACGTTGCGGCCGATGCCGCCGTATAATTGCTTGACCACGATAATGGCGAACGCGTCCCCCAGGAGCAGGAGCCCGTAAGGGATCGTCACGGGCAGGCACATCGCCAGAAGCAGCCCCGTCACCATCGCGGAGCCGTCCCACGCGGTGATGGGCTTTTTTAAGAGCGTCTGGTAGCCGAGCTCCAGGACCACGCAGGCGCACACGGAAACGAGCGAGAGCGTCATGACCCTCAGACCGAAAAAATAGACCGCCACGGCAAGGGCCGGCAGGAGCGCCACGACCACGTCGAGCATGATGGCGCTCGTCCCCTCGCGCACATGGACATGCGGCGGCAGGGAGACCATAAGGCCCAGCCGCCGTTCCTTCTTACCGCCCGGCAAGCGCGTCACCCCCCGTCTCGCTCATGCGCTTTTCGTGCTTGGCCATGCGAAGCTGGTGCACCAGCGGCACCCGCCCCGGGCAGATGTAGGCGCAGGCGCCGCACTCGGTGCACAGATCCAGCTCCAGCTTGTCCAGCATCCGGAAATCCCGCCTCGCGGCGTAGATGCTCAGATACATGGGCAGAAGGCCCATCGGGCATACGGAGACGCACCGTCCGCAGCGGATGCAGCGGGGCGGCTCCGGAGGCACGTCCTCCGCGCCGGTGAGGGCCAGGAGCGCCGAGGTGGTCTTTTCCACCGGCACCTCCAGATCGAATTGGGCCACGCCTGTCATGGGGCCGCCCACGAGGACCTTATACGGCTCGCCGCGGAAGCCCGACGCCGCCGAAACGAGCGCGCGCAGTGGCGTCCCGATGCGCACCTCGCAGTTGCGCGTGCGCCGGACCGCGCCGCCCGCCACGGTCACGATGCGGCTCACGAACGACACCCCGTCGAGCACCGCGCGCGCAATGGCCGCAGCCGTCGCGACGTCCAGGACGAAGACGCCCACGTCCTCGGCCTTCCCGCGCAGCGGGACGCGCCGGCGCGCGACCATGCGCGCGAGCTCACGGTCGGTCCCCAGCGGATATTTCGGCGGGAGCGGCACGAGCCGAATCCCGTTTTTGGTCAGAAAACCGGTGTCCTCGAAGAGATCGATCGCTTCGCCCCGGGTCCGCTCGACGGCGAGGCAGGTCTCCTTCACGCCCAGGATCTGGCGCAGGATCGCCGCACCTGCGACAATTTCGCCGGGCCGCTCCATGAGCAGGCGGTACTCACCCGTGAGATACGGTTCGCCCTCCATCCCGTTCAAAATCAAAAAGTCCACCCGGCCGCGCGCTGCGCGCAGGCGCGCGTGGGTGGGCGCGCCGCCGCCGTCCAGATCCACGACCCCCGCCTCGCGGATGATATGGAGCAGTTCCTCCGCCGAGCGGGTCTCGATGCGCTCGCGCGGCTGGATGTCCGGGGCCGGGGTATCCAGAGCGTCGTTTTTCACCACCACGGCGAGAAAGGCCTCTCCCGCCGCGGTCGGGCGCGGCTCGACGGCCAGAACCGTGCCGGAGACGGAGCTGTGCACCGGGACGCCCGCTTCGCCGCCCTCGCCGATCTTCTGCCCCATGCGCACCCGCTCGCCCACCCTGACGCAGGGCACGGCGGGGCACGACGGGCAGAGATTCATGGGAAAGGTCATCAGCTCCGGCGCCGGGACGCTTCCAATCTGTTTTCTGCGGCTGGCCGCCTTCTGGTCCACCAGGCGCACGCCTCCGAAAAAGGGTTCCCGCACCGCGTCCCGCCTCCTTGCAAAATGCCGAAAAAAGAGCATTCATATCATAAGTCATGCGGAAATAAAAGTCAAATCCGGTAACAGTCTTTTTACATATCGGTAACTGCCTCTCTCTTCGGGCAAAAAAATGCCGGGCACGACGTTGACTGTCATGTCCGGTTATTTCAATCCCGCGCGGGCGGCCGGCCCGCGCGGGAAGGCCATTTTGTCTGTGCGGCGGTGCCGCTGTACGGTACGGCACCGCCACACAGTATGATTTTGCCTTGTGGAGGGGTTCGAGAACAGTATCCCGGAAAATTATGAGCAGGAAATGAAGGGAATGTGAACTTTTTGTTAACCCTTTTTTTGCTTCCAGTTATTCCCATTTCCCGTTTACATGTCAGGGGACGCGGCCGTGCAGACTATATAGAAAAAACGGGAGGTCGTTTCCATGCGCAAGCGGCGTCTTTGCGGCGCGGCCGCGATCCTGTGCGCGCTTCTCTTCCTGCTTTTCGCGCTGCGGCCCTTCGCGGACGCCGCGGTCTACCGCACCGGCTCCTCGGGCGAGGGCGTCAAGGCGCTGCAGACCGCGCTCACGGAGCAGGGCTTCGACACCGGCGGCATCGACGGGGTCTTCGGCAGCCGCACGAAAAAAGCCGTGCTGGCCTTTCAGAAGGCGCGCGGGCTCACGCAGGATGGGGTCGCGGGTCCCCTGACGCTCAAGGCGCTCGGGCTTTCCGACGGCGGCGGCAGCCAGCAGGACGACAATACCGTGTATCTCCTC
>Ga0116152_10003993_pt1 | contig 11715 bp, 6 predicted proteins | sample AD_UKC119_MetaG_FD_89894 | JGI IMG/M metagenome (GOLD analysis project Ga0116152, IMG submission 89894) | Active sludge microbial communities of municipal wastewater-treating anaerobic digesters from Hong Kong - AD_UKC119_MetaG | ecosystem: Engineered > Bioreactor > Anaerobic > Digestate...
CAAGGACAAATAAATCAGAATCAATACAATTGGTATGCTTTATTGGTATTTTGTAACCTAAATCTTGTTTCCGTTCGTTTTTGATTATTGCGTAGCGATTGTGAGTAAGTATTGCACCTTCTTCGTTTAAAGCTTCTTTGTCCGCCTCTTTAATTGTGCGGTCGTTGTATATAAAGCCATGGTCGGCTGTAATCAATACCCGGGCCACCGCAAAGGAGGAATGCAACTTTTTGACCAATCCTGTCAATTCAGCGATTCCGTCAGCTACCGCTTTAAACGTGTTTCGCTCCGAAGGTCGTTTGTCGCCCACGGCATCAATGCAGTTGTGATAAATGTACACCAGCGACGATTTGAAAATCTCCCGATTAACGGTTTGGGAGTTCCCGTCAATATCCGAATAGCTGTGCACCTGGGCATCCGGGTACAGTTTTTTCAGAATCTTTTGCCGGTTTATTAAACCTTCGGTACTGATTCCGTCAATAGTTAATTCCGTTCCGTCCATCTGGACTTCTTTTATAGCCAACAGGTTCGCCATACCAAACTGGGTTGTACTTGGAATTGAGGCCAATTGATGCCGAATGACCGCTTCGTTTTTGCTGTCACCATGAAGTTCAGAAAGCAAACTCATAGCAGATTCGTAACGCAGGGCATCCGAGATGATCACAACGATCTTCAGTTCGTAAGGAACGATTTCACGTTTGATAAAATCGTATTGCTTTGGTGTAGCGAGATTTTTATAGCTAAACCCTTGTTCCGAAAAACATTTCAGCCATTCCCGGTTCAACTTTTCAAGGAAGTTTTCATACCGATCCTCCAGCAAATCTTTCAACGGATCTAACTGAACAAAATCAGGTAATTCTGAACTGTCAACGGATCGGTAATAATCAATGGCCTTTCGGTAATTTTGATCAATCCGGTAGAAATCCTGTGCATATTTTTCAATGTACTCGTCAGGCGAATCGTAGATGTATCCGGAGATTTCATTCAGTTGACTATTGATATTGGCCAGATAGATTAAAAACCGAACTGTATTTGATAATTGGACTGCGTTTTCACGAAACATGGAAACCCGCTCGAATACCTGTAATGCGGTTTGGGGTTTGAAGTCAATTTCACGAATTCCTGAACTTAAAATTTTCCACTTCATGAAGGTGGTCAGGTAACCAAACTCTGATTCGGATCCATAAATTTGAAGCAGGGTTTCTTCTTTGATTTGGCTGTCGTTTGATTCCAGAAGTTGAAGAAATTGATCGGCCAACTTTGGATTATTCAAGGCGCTCTCGCTCAAATTGCTGAGCATGGACAATACCACACCATCCTGAATTTTTAAGCTTTTGTAAGGATCTTCCGGTTTTTCATCCAACGTATAAGTGATCAGGTTGTATTTCAGTCGGTTTTGAAGCTCAATCAAGGTTTGTTGATTCAACTCATCAATGGTTGTGTTGAAGCAATCACGGATAGGCTGAACAAGGAAGGGAAAAAGGATATTTGCATCTATTTTCCTGAAAAAATAATCCCTGTTTTCCTCCTGTCCGGGCAAACCAAAGCATAAAATTTTAGCCATGATGGTTTCCCAGCGTTCAATTTTGGTGAATCGCAGGAATGCAGAAATCAATCCAGTATCCAATTCCGATTCTTCAAAGCGGTTACGGGACAACAAAGGTGCCACTACTTTTTGTATCGGCGTACGCGTTAACTCTTTAATGTATCGTTTGGCTAACGAGCGTTGGTTGGGTGCCAGTTGAAACTGGTCCATAAAATCGGCAACATTGTCGAGGTACAAAACCTTGTTGGCTACCAGCAGATCGAGCAAATGGAAATGCTTGTAATCCTCCTGGGTGGATGGCATGGGTTGTTGAAAGTACAGAAAGACTTTCTCAGCCGACCATTCACCATGAAGCATCACTTTCAGGTAGAAATTCCGGTTGTCAAATGTTACTTTACGGATTCCCTCCAAATCCATCGCAAGATATTCCTCCTCATGCTCCTTTTCTTCGTCAAAAAAGAAGAGTACCCGAAGTTGGGGGTATTGCTGAAAATATTGTTCTATTCGTTCTTTAAGCATTCTTCTGTTACTTAATTGGTGCAACCACCCTTTTAAACAATTCATAATTAACCGTTACGCCATCGTCCAGATCAAATTCGATTTGCTGGTCGGCACAATCTTTTAGCAATAGTTCGTAGCGCACACATTCGTCGTATTGCGTCCGAAGGGTATCCAGTCGTTTTTGTTCGTCGCGTGATAGCCCGCTCATATTTTCCAGTAAGCCGATTTCCTGCTGCAAATGCTGAAGGTGCTTCAGCAGGTATTTCGAGCGAATCTTTTCTGCCGTGAAGCGGTTCATCCGGTGCATGTAAGTTAACACCTGAAAGGCGCCTTTCTCTGAAGCAAAGAGCCAGTAGATGGGCTTCTTTTTGTAGGTTTGGCAATGGTCTTTCCAGAAATCCTTTACCAGGTATTTCTCAATTTCCTGATTCAAACAATCAACCAGAAAGTTTTTGTTTTGGGTGAGCGTTTCGGCACCCCAAACCACTTCCAGAAAATAGTTAAAACGGTTGACTGCATCATCGGCGAACGTGCAGTTGGAGCCCATCAACGGAATAATGCCGTCATCATCAATCTCAAATCCATGTCCGTTGAAGTCGTAGGTACAAACCTCCTCGTGTGTTGGGTTGGGATGTGCAATTTGTAACCCGGGCTGATCCAACCGGTAGCGGCCCATCATACAACCAATGCTATACGAAACCAACTGTTTCATTACCACATCGCGCTTTATGGGTAATTCGGGTAAAGGTTTGGTTTCGTCAACAAACAATTCCCATTTGCCTTCCTCCAATTTCCATTGGCGACGTTTGTGAAGGGCTTTGTCAGTTTTCTCCAATGCTTTGGTATCCAATTCCTCCTGCAAAATGGTAATGTCTTTCAACGGCACTTGCGGGTCGAGTTCCTCGTTCAGCCCATAAATATCAATGAAAATGCGGTTGAGCTCTTCTTCGTTTTCATGGAGGCGGTAAAACAACAAAGACCATAACGCAATATACTTATCATATACTTTTTGCAGGAATGCCCCATCCTGGAGTCCGCTTTGCAGCCTTGATCTGACGAACTGCGAAGTCGCCATGCCTATATCACCCAAGAGTGCATCAAATAGCGGGGTAGTTTTAAAATCCCAAGAGGTTTCGCGGGAATCCCAATCTTGTTTTGAAATATTCACACTATTTTGAGATATTAAGGGAATCTGATTATTAATATCATTGATAATAGGAAGCCTTTTTATATCTCCAACTTGATAGTTCATAGTTGGATTGATAATATTTAGGAATCTCTTTGAAAGCTTGCAGTTTAGAAATGCTAACAAATAATCCTTATCCTTTTTTGCAGGAAAGGACATTGAACCACCGACATCAAAAAGTCCATTGTAATCAACCCTCCTACAACTGAAACTTCCACTTGAAATTAATCCCCATGTAATACCTTCTTTAAAATATAAACTTTCAGAACGAGGAATATTCGGATTTTTTCCGATTAATGCGTTCTTTATCTCCAACCCATCATTCTCCCAGTTTACCAATGCTTCTATATTTCCATACCACTTTTTAAATCCGCCTCCTTTTGTGTAATTAAACCATTTCTTTCCTGATTCTATTGCCGAATTTCTGGATTGTGGATTTAAACAAGTCTTTTTAAAGTCTATTTCAAACCAATCTCTAAGAAATCTATCATTATTTGTAGTGCCTAATCCTTGTCGTGGTTTTCCTATATCTTCAAAAAGCTGAGATTTTTGGAAAACTTGTATTTCATTTTCAGTTACCCAATATGCAATTGGGCTACCTGGTATTTGGAAAAAGTTGGATTGAGGAATGTTTGCATACCTGCCATTGTCCTTCTTAGGAAAAGCAAAGGGAGTATTTTCCTTTCTATCAATATCATCAATAGTTAAGTATGAATATTGACCCGTTTTTATATTTCTTGATTTCTCAAGAATTAACGAGGCTGTCCCGAAGGCTATTCCAATAATATGCCACCCAAAATGCGCAAGACTTACTATCGAATAATTGTCTAAAATGTGATTACGCAATTTTTCATAGGATAAAAGAAACATCCAAGCCTCCATCGTGATGCATCCCAATCTCGCATTTAATTCAAGACGATCGATCATTACCTCAATGAAAACTGCGAATAAATCGCTTTTCGAAAGCGGGTAATGTTGATTGACATACTGTTTTAATTCTCCATTCATGTTGCTTTGCCCCATGTAAGGAGGATTGGCTGCAATGGCTTCATATCGGTTGGTTAAAACGGCCAACACTTCAATAAACGGTGCAATTTTTTGCACCAGAACTTCTTCCAGATTATCACGAAAGGCTTTGTTTTTGAGGTTTTCCAAACGGGTCACGATAAAACTTCGTATTTCGGCAGGAAAATCAAACTTCATTACCGAACCCAGGTTTTGCGCTTGTTGCATCAGTTGCAGAGCCTCACTTAGTTTTTCTTCATACTGCCGCCCTTCACTACCCAGGAAGTCCAAAATTTCCTGTCGGCTAAAATTCGCAGGTACAGGCATGGCAAATACCTTGGGCAAAATATTCTTTTGGAGAATCTCCGGGTATTTCGAAGCAGCTTTCATCAAGATGGCAAACCGGGCCAATTGGGCTGCACGCAAGTCAATGTCCAAACCAAACAGGTTGTTTTTCAAAATGCTTTCCACAGCTTCTTCGGGCATGTAATACTCCTCCAAATACATCTGGAATAACAACTCAAAGCCTTCCACCAATATATGGCCGGAGCCAGCTGCGGGATCCAGCAATTTTAATTGGGATATCTCGCTAATTAGTGGGTCGCCTAACGGCTGGTCCGGGCTTTCAACCAAATACTTCAATCCGGCTTTCAATGGCGAGCCGGGATGTTTATCGAGCCAAATCTTACCCACAGTGTTCTCAACCATGTATTTTACAATCCAATTGGGGGTAAATATCTGGGTAGCTGCCGGAATATCTTTGGCTTCCGCTTTCTGGTTCTTTTTAAACTGTGCAAATACCTGATCTTTTTTCTCCGAAATGTAAAACTGGTACAACCAGCCAATCAACTCCACCTGACGGTAATCTTCATCAGAAATGGCTGTTGTGGTATTCAGGAAATGAATAAAACCGGTTTCATTCAGCATATTTGACGGAAGCAGCAATTCGGTATAATCATCTAAACGACCAAAAATACTGTTGAGCAACGAATGGGAATGGCAATAACCAGTGAGCAAAATAGCAAAAGCCTGGGTGTCTTTGGAGTAATCCGTCAAGACCAGTTTCAGGCGGGTTTGCTCTTCTTTGTTCAAAAAGGCAAACTGTCCGCGACGGGCCCGTTGCAGAATCAGCGGTGTTTGCGCCCCATCTGCGCCGTATTCCAATTGAGGTACACCGTAACCATTTTTCGACAGAATGCGAATGGCCATCATCCGGTTAAACCATGTATAAGCTGCTTCTTCCACCACCTGATCGAATCCCTGGTGCTTAACCGCATGGTTCAATGTTTCCCAGCGTTTCATCACCGAAGGGTCGTCAATGATTTCTTCGCGGTGAACAATTCCACCTTCTACCTTTTCGGGGCGGCATTCCACATTTCCGTTTTCATCAAAACCCCAGTATTTCAGTTGTCGGGATACTCCATCGCGGATGATATTTCGTGCCTTTTGGGCAAAGGTCTTAAGCTGACTGGTATTCATTTAATCTTTCTACTTGATAATGATTGTTTTTTTCTCTTTCAGCAAAGCCAGCATTTCCAACTTTGCTTTGGCCAGGTAATCATCCAGTTCTTTTTCGTTGCGGATTACCGTAGCCAATTTTGAAATGTAATATTCCTTTGGTTCTCCAACCGCAGAGGTTTGACCTTTGCTTTGATCGGGCTTCTTCCTGGAGGCAAAATCAATAATCTGGCGTAACTGTTCACTTTTAAACGAAGCAGCATTCGATAGTTCATACCGGATAGAAGTGATCGACTTTAGCTTACGGATGCGTGTCAGATTATGCTCTTTATCTCCGTAAATATGACTTTCTGTAACTCCCAGCTTCCTGGCTTCATTGTCCAGTTCGGCAAATATCTGTTCGTAAGCAGCCACGGTTTCATTCAATAAAGCATCTTTTAATTGCTGAATTGATGCTTTCAGTTCGTCGTAAGCTTTACGGATGTGCCTGAAACTTCGGGCAGGATCATCAGATCGGAAAAATTCGCCCAACGAATCGGCTTTATCTTGCTCGACAGGCTCAAGGCTGCTGAAATTTTCTTTGTTTTCAGTATAAAAACTCTGGATACTGTTGTAGGCATCCATCGCCCGGCCAATGAATTCAACCAGCGATTTACATTGATCGTATAGGTTTTTTACTTCATCCTGCTCGTCCTTTAAAACTACGAACAAACGTTTGGGGTCCCTGATTTTAATCCACCCGTCTAATTTCTGACACAGTGAATTGAAATGAATTCCAAACGGATACCGGCCATAATACGTTTCCTGAAACTCGTTGTACGAATCGTATATTTTCGAAAGGCTCTCGTTGATACTATCATACAACCGGTTTCCATCGGTAGTGGAAGGTAAATCCTGATTAAATATATTCCGGTAACACAACAGGGTTTCATCAATTACAGCCTGCGATATTTCTTCGCCATCGCGCACCACACAGGCTGTGCGTTCGTTGGTGTTCAATGCTTTTTCTACAAAATCAACCGGTTTGAAACGTGGTTGGTTGCGATATTCCAGCTCACGTTTCTTCTTGCGGTTGAGTTCCAGAATCATGTGAATGGTCGCTACATCTTTCCAGCCAAACGGAATTCCTTCGAACTTCTGAATAATGTCGGCAACCGTCAAAATCCCGCCCATATTGGTAATGTGATCTTCAACCATCTGTTCAGCCGGTGTCAAATCGTTAAAGCTTGATGTTTGCTTGTCGCGCACCACTTTCCGAAGGTCGTTGGCCGTTAATACATATCCATTGCTCAACTTGTGGTGTTTGTATACCATGCCAATGTGTTTGGCAATCAGGTTTTTGTAGCGTTCGATGGGTTTCGAACCAGTAATCGCATCGGGTTCAATAACGGTTTGACCGCTTACAAAATTGGTCTCCGCAAATTTATCGGTAATCTTTTTTGCGATCTTATCATTTAGCTCTTTGTTTCGCAGCTTAAACGTTTCAATTGTTTTCAGGCGTTCGCCGGTACTTGATCCGGAGTTATTCATGAAGTATTTGACATTCTTACAGAACCACTCAAAGTCTTTCATTAATTGCTTATCGGCAGTAAACCACTCGTTTATACAGATGGAAAGATTGCTGATGCTATTGCCAAGCGCCAATTGCGTGGCAGGTTGCCTTTCGAATAGGATAACCGACACAGATACATCGCCATTACGCAAGAAGAACTTTTTATCAATTTCATAGGCCACTTTAAAGTCGTTCGACTCATATCGCTCTTTGCTTTCAATTTTAAGGATGGCTCGAATAAAACGGTCTGCTTCGGTTAAGCGGTCCTCGCCATTCAGGATCGTGTCTTTGATGATATTGGTCAGGTCCATTTCATCTTCATTGAAGAAGAAATAATTCCCCCGTTCCTCCCGGATAATGCTTTCTTCCAGCAATTTGTCCAATACCGCTTTAATTTTATTCTGAAGCTGAAGTTTATTCTCATCCAGATTCGTCATCATCAAAATGGTTAGATTATCCAGATTTGAAGGGAAAGTCAGACGAATGGCGTCTTTCAAGTTGGAAATCATAAACAGGTTTTTTACCACCCGGGTACCAAATCCATTTTTCTCTACTGAAGTAAGTTTTATAGCGTTCTCGATGGCCCTTCGCCCTCGTTGTGTTAGGTTTGATGAAAATTGATCGTTGTAAAATGCATCAAAAGGCATAAAGGTGCCAACTTCCTCGTCTTTGTGTGCTTTGGCAGTATAATGGGTAATGCTCAATATCGAACGCTCATTGTCTTTTACTTCCTTTATTACAAACTTCAGACCCTGAAACGATTCAAATACATGCGAAATCAATTTGAATTGATACGGCACAAAAGGATAAGCCAGAATAAAATCATCCATTTCATTGTACCCTTTGTATAAATCGTGATGAAGTTTAAACTGGTTTTCGATGGCATCCTGATTACGATGATAAAGCTCCGATAGTTCTTTAATCCCGGTCGAATTTTTCTCCAAAACCCTGACCTGGGTAATGTAGGAAGCATCTGCACTTTCAAGCGAAATTCGGGTGTCGAACCGGCCCAGAATTTTTCCAAATTCATCGTTTACGTCAATGGAACCTACATTTTCTGAAACTTCATCCAACGATTGTTGAGCAGTACAGGCAATCCACACCTGATTGTCGCAGTCTTCACTTACCCGCTCAATGATATTTTGGAAATTCAACAAAAGCTCTTTGTTATTTCCGATGTACTGCGAGATTTCATCCACCAAAAAGATCAAGCGGTAATTGTTATCTTTTTCAGCTAAATAATCCTTTAACTCAGGAATCAAGGTATCTTTAATCGTTACCCGAAAGGTTTCAGGATTGGAAAGCTTAACCCGCAAAGAGTCGGTATCTATTTCAGGAACCAATGATTTTGCCAATCTGAGAATGGTATCCAATTCATACGAAGCAACATCAGCAGCCTGGGTTTCCCAATTATACCCGGACTCTTCCTGAAGCCGGGTTTTAAATTCGACAAATACTCCTTTTTTGTCAAGGTATTTTTCAAATAGAATGGCCAGCGGAATGTCACTTGAGTTATATCCTCTGAACCGGTTTAACATGCTAAGAAAGATGCGCGTCAATCGCTCTCCGCTTCCATCATCTGTTTCATCCTCCACATTAAAAATGATGTTTTCAATGTGCGTTTGTTCTATCTTTCGCTTCAGTTGGATTACATTCGAAACAGTTACCTCACTCAAATCATTTTCCTTTTGATGCTTTTCCACATTGAGCCGATAGTGTTCAAATGCCTTTTCCGAACTAGCTGAATCCAAACAATAGTGGGCATATTTAATAAAGTGAGATTTACCAGAACCGTAATATCCATTGATCCAGATACCTGTTTTTCCTGCTTTTTTATTTAGGACAGTATCCAGGAAGTAATACAGTTTTTCAATTAAGTCGGAGGTAAAAACGTATTCCGTAATTTCTGCATCTACAGTAGCTTCCTTCTGATTACTGACAACAACTGCGGAATTTATTACACGATCAATTGGTCGTTCAAAGATGGATGATAATTGCATTTCTGTTGTATAAGGTGGTTTAGTTGATTAGTTTGATTGCCCGGTATGGATTTTCATCGTTTAACAGATTAAAGAGGCTATAAAAATCCTTCACTTCTCCCGGGTAAAAAAGTATTAACTTATATTTTTCTCCGATAAAGTATTTCTCAAAATTACTTAAAAACTTGCTGGTCCTCAGGTATGGAAAAACTGAACCAAAACCATGGATGATCACATAGACTTTTTTCTCCGTATCGCCTTCTGAAAAGTGCAACTTGATGTTTTCATTCATGAACTCAAAGAATCCATCGCTTTTTGCTTCCCTGATCAACGATTCATTGACCTTCCCGGGAGCCTGCAGTTCCTTTTCGAGAAAGAAATCAAACAAAGTTTTTGCTCCGAATTTCTTCTGCTTAAGAAAAGTGCAAAACACATCGAATATGTCCAGAATAAGCACATCCAGATAATTGTTAGGCCGTTTCAACCGTCCCTTGATTACTAAAATTTCATCATGAATCTGATTCTCATTTTCAGGAGGATAAAGGTACATGTAGGCATTGGAAAACAGATTCCCTGTTGCCGGATCCTGAAACTCTTTATTGCTCATTCGTTCGTATAACTCGGTAATCGTCATTGCATCATTTATTTATCGGTTGAAAACAAGCTTCCAAAAACCAGACTTCACCATTCGTTTTAAACTGATCCCAAAAGGAATCATCTATATTGTGCGAGGTAAGCATTTCGCCTTTTAACAATCCTGAAACCCGCAATAAACTCCGGTAATTCGAAAGTGTTTTTTTTAAGGTCGTTTCAGACCATGCTGCAACTATTTCATTTCCAGAGGCAAGTTCCTCAACTGCCATTTTGTAATAAAAAGTTTCGGGCAATGTAGAATCAATATAGAATCGCTTGACAGTGACCAGAAAATGCAGATCAAAAAGGATCCTGTAAGTTTTTAGGCACAGGTAAAAGAATAATAACCTTTGTTCGGGTTCAGTACTTTGATCAAAACGATCCCAAAAACCGGGTTCAGTGTATTTATTTCTTTTCCTGATTTCACGCACAGCCCTTCCCCTGGTTGCTTCCGAATTAATTTGCAGCAGGTTATTCTCTTTGACTTCTTTGGCCAGACCGTCCTCTACATTCTCGCTTTTCAAAATCTGGACAAGACTGATTGTCTCATTAAACAGGATTCCGTTTGATGAAAATGTACCATTATATTTTAAGTTTCTCCCGATCATTTCTTGACATTTGGTTCATTCCGGCTAATCAATAGCTCCTTCACATCTACCTCTAAAATATCAGCAATCTGGTACAAAATTTCAATACTGGGCTGCCTCCGATTTTGGACATAGGCATTCACCATGTTGAAACTTTTCCCAAGCTTCTCCGCCAACCATATTTGCTTAATCCTTTTTAATTCAAGGACTTCTTTAATTCTGTTCATTTATTATTCAATTGAAGCCTAAATGTAGTTTATTTCCGCAAAAACATCACACAATATGAGATGTTTTTGCGTTTTATATCGAAAGGCTTCCCAATCACTATATCGAATAACGTGATGTGTGTATAAAATAAAAAAGTGCAGTATTACTACTACACTTTCCGTATTACCATCTTTCAGGATGGGTGCCAAAGGCAACCCATTCGCCGGTCTGTGACCAAATTTCATAAAATAAGAGCCACCAGGTTATCCAAACAATTATAGTTTCGGCCAGATGATCTTTTTTGTTATCAAATTCATGAAAGAAGAAAAGGCACAAGGGGTCTCCCGATTTACTATAAACATGAGGCAACGAATTTTTACCCGGATACAGTTTTAAATCAGGTTCAATGATATTGACTTCAGGATTTACTCCAGGTTGATAAGAAATTCTTGCCTTATAATGAGGACTTACAATTGTGGGCTGTATATCTCCTTCCAGAATAAGATAATCATTCTTTTGAATCCAGCATTTCCAGTTTGGACAATTGGCTCGAACGGACTTCATCTGCTCCTGCAAAATTATATTTGTACTATTCATCGGCATGAAAAGTATTTGGTCTATCTTTTTGAATTTGATGGCCTACACCAATCCCTGCCATACCAGTTCCTTTAATAATACCAGTATAACCCTTATCTCTTAATGATTGCATAAAAACGCCTTGTGATTTATATGCTGAATCAAAAGCTCCAGTTCCAAAATTGTCTTTTAAGAGATTAAATAAATCAGTTCCTGTTGAAGTATGAAGTTTTTTCCAAAACTCGGATAGGGACTTCATAAACAAAACGAACGCTTCGAATAGTTTTGGATTTTTATCCCACTCTTTGGTGAAAATTTCATCCGGCAAAACCGGATTTGAAACATGAAATTGCCGATAATACAATTTTTCTGTTTCAACAGCCATTCTAAATCGTTCAACTACTTTTTGAATAGTCTCATATATAGAGTTCTCGCCTTCATACATTTTTGCAACTAATGTTGTCAGGACTATGCTTGACGGAGCC
>Ga0116152_10003995_pt1 | contig 11710 bp, 8 predicted proteins | sample AD_UKC119_MetaG_FD_89894 | JGI IMG/M metagenome (GOLD analysis project Ga0116152, IMG submission 89894) | Active sludge microbial communities of municipal wastewater-treating anaerobic digesters from Hong Kong - AD_UKC119_MetaG | ecosystem: Engineered > Bioreactor > Anaerobic > Digestate...
GTAGTACGCCGATACGGATGACGGCTTTATCGATACACCGGACGGTAGCGCGAGTGAAAACGAGCTGAGTGTTATGTCGTCGATGTTGTATTCACCGTAGATCTGGGAGCCGACGGAAAGAAGCTGTGCTCCGACAGACGGAATGAAGCGTACAGTCAGCGTTTCAGACTCCGTAAGCGGCGGCACTGTATAGCCGTTTGAGATATCGGCAAGTGTACCGATGCAGGATGAGCCTGCATAGAAAGAACCGTTTGTATAATCCACACCCTGTGCTTTTAGTGTGAATATGAAGCTGTTCGCATCCTCACAATCAAGGAGAGCGCCATCAAGAGCTATAGAGGGTGACGCAGAGGAGTAATAACAGATGTTTTGCGTTCCCGACAGCACATCGCCTTCCGATACGCTTGCATTCACGCCTTCCGAGGCTTTGCCGGAGAGGGCGGACATGATAATAAATGAAAAAACAAGCAGCAGTACCGCGGTGCGTTTTATTCTTTTCATTGGCGGTCTCCCTTCAAGGTCGTTTTCTGATTACAGTATAACATAATTTTGAGCACGCATCAAGAAAAAACAAAGAATCCGCCCTGTCCGTGAGGCGGATTCTTTGCGTTTTTTGTGAAAGGAGAATGTTTCCGGATTTACTCCGGTAAATGAAAAACGTTCGTATTGCTCTCTCTTGCTCTACGTTTAAGATGATACCATGCTTTTGTTAAGCGACGATGATATGTAAACGAAAGATTGTGAGAAGTTTGCGAAAATGCCGAAACGGTTTTGCGAAAATTGGCTTTACGCTTTCCAGAGCCCGTGGAGATTGCAGTATGCATATACTGCTTCCACTTCGTCGTCCTCGCAGACCGAGAAACACACCTCAGGTTTGTCACCGGGCTTGAGCGCTTTGCGCTGGTTGCCGAATTTCGTCTGGAGCGAGACCCATTCGATATAATGCTCCGGAGCCATCGGATGAGCGACCGAGCCGACAGTCACTAAAACCTTGCCGCCTTCGACCCTGTATACGGGAACGTGCTTTTCGAGCGATGCGTCGACAGAGCCGGCAATCAGCTCCTGCATCTTCTCGCCGCAGCATACGACCGGCACGCCGGAGCTTTTGACAAACGCAATGATATTCCCACAGTGCTTACATATAAAAAATCTTTGTTCCATTGATATATTACCTCCTGTTTTATAGCTATAGTATACTTCATTTATTTTATATTTCCGTGATTTTATCACATTGAAACGGTGTTTTTTCTTTCATAAAAACGTCAAATAGACCATATAAAATTTCGTTGAAAACCGTTGCTTTTTTCAAAAAAAGCTGTTTAAATACGTTTCGCGAAGCAGCGATTGAGCGTAAGTCCGAGTTTCGGACCTGCGTTCTTTTTTTGTCTGCATAATAAAGAAACAAGAGGTAATTTCCCGTTGTATATGTTCGGGCAGGCGCTCAACCCGATAATCGTTCGGACGGCAGCCCGAAATACGCCATGGTATCGACGCTTGACGGCGTGCTCTGTTCCATGCCGGTATCGGATTTACTGATGTTTATACTGTCGGCGGCAGTGATAATATATACGCAAAAAACGCTCATAGACGACGCAAAAGAGCAATAAACACAAAAATGGCAGAAGTGTTTTCGCTTCTGCCATCTTAATTTTATATGCTGTTAATGTTCTCAGCCGATAAGGCTTGTGATCCACGAAAGCAGATTGTACTTTCCGAACACGGTGACGGCGAGGAGCGAGACGACGGACATGATCTTGATGAGTATATCGAGCGACGGGCCGACAGTATCCTTGAGCGGATCGCCTACCGTGTCGCCGACGATCGCGGCATCGTGAGCGCTTGAGCCCTTGCCGTGACCGGGTAGTGCGCCGGTTTCGATATATTTCTTTGCGTTGTCCCACGCGCCGCCGGCGTTGCCGGTGAATATCGCGAGCATTATCGCGCTTATTGTAGCGCCGATGAGTATTCCGGCGACGAACTCAGCGCCGAACAGGAAGCCGCAGATGACGGGGAAGAGTATCGCCATGACAGCCGGAACGCGCATTTCCTTGATCGCGCCCTGAGATGAGATTGCGATGCAGGTCTTGTAATCGGGAGGTGTTTCTCCGGTGAGAAGTCCCTTTATCTCGCGGAACTGTCTTCTGACCTCTTCGACCATCTTGCGCGCCGCTTTTGCGACGGCTTCGATGAGCATACCGGAGAACAGATACGGCAGAGCGGCGCCTACGAGCGCGCCGGCGAGCGTCTTTACGTCGATAAGGTTGAGGAGTATTTCCTCTTCGGCGGGTGTGAACGAATACAGATATGATGTCATCATCGACAGCGTTGCCAAGGCGGCTGAGCCTATAGCAAAGCCCTTGCCGATGGCGGCGGTGGTGTTGCCGACAGAGTCGAGCTTGTCGGTGATCTTTCTGACGCCTTCATCAAGCTGGGACATCTCGGCGATGCCGCCCGCGTTGTCGGAGATCGGGCCGTAGGTGTCGACTGAGACGGTCGCCGCGACGAATGAAAGCATTCCTATCGCCGCCACGCCTACGCCGTACATTCCGGCGACCGCGAAGGACGAGAATATCGCGAGAGCCAGTATACACACCGGTGCCATGCACGAGCGCATACCGAGCGACAGCCCCTGAGTTATCGTAAGGGCACTGCCTTCAACGGACGAGTGTGAGATCTTACGGGTGGGCTTGTAATCGTAGCTTGTATAGTATTCGGCTATAAGACCGATGATTATACCGGCGGCTATACCGATGACAGCACACAGCCACGGTGAGAACGCGCCTATCACAAAGCCTGCGCTCTTGAGCGATTCAGCGGTTTCCTCGGAAAAAAGAAGATACGTCAGACCGCCGCCGAGCAGCGTCGTGATGCCTGCTGAGACCCACGTTGCCATGTTGAGCTCTTTGTGGGGGTTTTCGGAAATCTTTTTCTTTACAAGAAGCGACATTATGCCTATCACACACGCGAGCAGTCCGCAGGCGGCAAACGCGATGGGATAGAATATCATGGTTTTGAGAAGTGTACCGGAAATAACGGTGTGGACATCGCGGAAAAGCTCGGTGGCGAGGATAGCGGCGGAGAGTATCGCGCCGATATAGCTTTCGAGCAGGTCGGAGCCGAGTCCGGCTACGTCACCGACGTTGTCACCGACGTTATCAGCTATCGTGGCAGGGTTGCGGGGGTCGTCCTCCGGAATGTGCGCTTCCGTTTTTCCGACAAGATCGGCGCCCATATCCGCGGCTTTGGTGTATATACCGCCGCCGACACGGTTGAACATCGCTATGATGGAGCAGCCGAGCGCGTATCCGGAAAGCGTCATCGAAAACGGAGCGTTGAGCCCGAGCCAGTTGACCGTTTCGACTTTATTTACGACATCGTTGATCTGACCGAGCCCGACACCGAATATAAGATATATCGCGAACACGCCGAGCAGAGCGAAGCCGCCGACGCAAAGTCCCATGACGCTGCCGCCTCTGAAAGCGACCTTGAGCGTTTCACCGAGATGCTTCGTTTCTCTTGCGCGGTTCGAAACGCGCACGTTCGCATACGTTGCGACCTTCATACCGACAAGACCGGCGAGCGCGCTCATGAGCGCACCTATGACGAAGGCGCATGCCGACTGCCATGAAATGAGTACTCCGAGCACAAGTGCAACGCAGGCGACCACGATGATGATGATACGGTATTCGTACATCAGGAAAGTGTTTGCGCCAAGTCTGATCGCTGCCGCGATCTCCTGCATTCTCTCTGTGCCTTCCTTCATCTTCTTGACGGCATAGAAGCTGAAGGCGGCGTATGACAGCGCGGCGAGCGACGCTACTATCACAAGCCCGAGCAATAGTGAATAATTGTCCATAATGTCTCCTGCCAACCTTTACGCGTCCGGACAATAATACGGTTGGACTTGATTCTTTTTTCCGGATGCGTTTTTTATCATTATATGAAACAAATTGCGGTTGTGATGCAGCAACACGCCGCAACACAACCGCAATCCATCATAACACATCAAGTACCGTTTGTCCATATCAAAAAGATATAAATTTTGCGGAACTTTTCAAGCTTTTTTTGAAAACACTGTTGCAAAAGATCAGCTGTCTGCTTTTGGCGTGCTGCTATTTGAAAAAGCCTCTTGGTTGTTAAGGTATCTCAGCCCAAGCGTCTGGACGATGGCGCTGTTGATGGTGAATATCGCGAATACCGCCATTTCAAGCAGCCTGAAGGTTCCGAGCGGCGTGGAAAAACGCAGTACGGCGATGGCGTCGCCGGCGAGCAGCAGCACGGCGCTCGCTGCAACGCAGGCAAGCACTGCTTTTTTTGCATCGGATTTTTTCGTAAAAGCGTAAAATGCGAGGTTCGCGAGCATTACGCACGACGGCAGAAATACGAGGATTGCAGGCACGCCGTTTGCGCTGTCCGTAACTCGGTTCTCAAGATAGAAGCCGTAATAGCAACAGATAAGATAACCGACACAAAGCAGGCATATAACGGCGTATCGGATGAGCTTGTATTTATCGCTTCTTTTCATTATTAGTCTTCCTTTCACAGCTGTTATTTTTTATGTTTATCTGACAGTCACGGTCACTGAAGCAGGGGCTGAGTCGCCGAGCTGCTCGCTGAAGGTGAAGGTGAAGGTATCCGTTCCGGTAAAGCCCTTATTCGGAAAATAGGTGAAGGCGCCGTTTTCATCCACGGTGACGGTACCGTGCGAGGGCGATGTATATACTGAATATTTGCGTATTGAGTTGCTTTCGCCGAGAGATCCGGCGACAAGCGAATTCTTGCTTGTTGAAACGGAAACATTTTCAGGTGTATCGGGCATTATTTTGAGTGTGCCCTTGATGAACTGATATGTATAGTCGTAAAGCAGTCTTATACGCTTGTCAGAGCTGCGGCAGGCGCTGTACAGCCCGGTGATGCCCTGATAATACGCATGACCTGTTTGCGTCATATAGCCGTATTCCACGCCTTTTCCGAGGTAGTCCATATATTTTTCATAATACAGTTCATTGCTCAGACCCTGCGGGTCAAATTCCATTTCGATGCGCATGTTGTAGCGTTTGATGCTTTTTACGGCGTTTTCGATACGGGAAAGCGGCACGTCAAGGTCGAACGCGTAATTCGGCTGCATATAAGCTGCGCTGAAGCCGCACTGTGCCCATGACGAATAGCCTTCAGCCTGGAAATACGGTATCCAGAAAAGCTGGCTGTCGCATTTGTCTTCGAGATATTTGCTCACGAGCGCGGCGCGCTGTATGTCGCCCTCGGAAACGTCGACTGCTTCGTCGAACCAATACCAGCCACACAGCTCAAGATTGTCGTATGATTCCATCTCGAAGCGTCCGGTGCAAAGCTTGACATACCATTTTATGACCTTCATCATATCGTCGTCATCGGAAAGGTCTTCCGTAACGCCGTCGCCGTCAACATCACCGAAATTCGTAATTGCCTTTGACGGGTACATGATTGTCAAAAAAACTTTTATCTTGAAATCCTTCAGTCCAAGGGCATCCGCTATCTCGCCTGCCGCTTCGTTGAGTGCGTCGAGGTTTTTATTCTCCGTGAACAGGTCGTTGTAGATATAATCCCAGTCACTCTTGACCGAATCACCGTATGGTCTTCCGCCGGACGGAAGCTCGCCGGTGTTGGGGAGAAACAGAAATCCGTCAAACATTGTGTCGGTGATCGTCATTGACGCGTTGAGGTACGCTGCGTATGCAAGAAAGAAATTCTTATCAAGCACGACCGAGGAATTGTGATAAGCGAGCATTATATCCTTTACTCCGTCGAGAATGTCGTCGGAAAGCTCGGAATATGAGCCGACTGTATCGCTTTTTATCGTTAGAGTTTCCGGCGTGATACCGAGTCCGCTGAGTCTTACTACGCCGCGCTTGATCTCCGTCGTGCCGAACAGCTCAAGTTCGTCGAGATACGTGTGTGCTGCAACGGGGAAGGAAAACCGCGCGTAGCGTGCAACGGTCGGAACGGCGAGCCGGACGTTGATCTTGTATATTCCGGCATCGTCGTCGAAATCAGTGAGATACTGGACGGAAACGGGATACCATTTTACACCGTCATCGGAAAGATACAGTGTAAAAGTCGAAGGGAGCGCGATCCCCCACGACTTGAGCTGGAGAAAATCGGTCGCAAATCCGGTGACTGTCATATGATAACCCAGGTCGTAGAATATATCACGGCTTATACCCGACCAGGTTTTGAACCATTTGCCGTTGAAGGCGGCAGTATCCGTCGAGCGTATCCCATCGGTGAGTATCAACGAGCTTGCGGGTGTACAATACGACGCGGCATCGGACTTGAGCAGCCCCGCGCCGTCGAGTATCTGCTGCTTGAGACCTTTTATGAGGTTAACTTCTATATCACTGCTTTCGGGCGAGTGCGTTTCAGAAGAAACTTTTTCTATTGAAAGCGCCGGGTACATAAGCTCTTCCTGCACTTCTTCGCGCATGGCGTATACTGCCGCTTCTTCAAAGAGCATCCACGTTTTTTCGCCTTCGGGTATGGAGAAGCGGACAAACCGTGCGCTTATGCAGGTTTCGGGCGCGAAAGTATAAGCAAAATTCGTAACAGAGCTGTCGGCGCTTGTGTACGCGCGGGAAACGCGTACGAATTTTTCACCGTCATCTGACACAAGCATATCGACATAAACGGGAAGCGTTATCCCTGTTGCCGGGCGGCTGTACGCCCACAGCGATATGCCGCATATATCGTCTGTAACGCAGCCGAGGTCTACTGTTATATCGAGCGCGTCCGATCCGGAAAATCCGACCCATGCACCGCTTTCATAATAATTGTTCGTAGGTGTACCGTCAGTGAGCATCGAGCCGCTGTCTGTATACTGCTTTGTTGAAGACGGGCGCGAAAGAGTGTAGGAGGCGCCCTGAGAAATGAGGGTTTTTGTCAGAGAGGTATCGGGCTTTTGGGTAGTTACCGAACCAATGGCGGCGGACAGCTCACCGTCCGTGGCGGAATCGGATTCGTATGCGTCTAAAACGTCAGCCTGCGAGCGGTTGCCGCCGCCTTCTGTGTCGGCGTAGACAGTAAGCTCGTCAAGAAACATCCAGGAAGAAGAGCCGACGAAGGAAAACCTGACATACCGTGCGTTTTCCGTTTCGCTCAGAACGAGCTCGGCACGCTGTACTGTACCTTCAACATATGCAGGCTTCACACACATGCCGAGACGCTTCCAGCTTTCCAAATCGTCGGAAATATGTATTGTGACGGTGGCCGGTGCGTAGATCCCGGCTACGCTGACCGAAAGATAGCCGGCTTCAAAAGCATATATGCGAGCGCCGTCTTCGCCGAGATCGATTATCACGCTCAGCGCTCTGTCGGTATAACCCGAAAACCGCTCGTCGGTGTAGTTGTCACTTTCACTTTTAACGCCGTCTGTCAGCTCTGTACCGTAGGTGTCCGGATATGAATCGCCTGCTTCTGAAGCTTTTGTATATGTTTTTCCAAGGCTTACTGCTGTTTTATACTGTATTTCGCCATTGAGACTTTCTTCGGCTGAAACTTCAGATACCGTGCTTTCGGGTGTACTTGGCGTTTTGCTGTCATCGCATGAAGCCAGCAGCGACGCCAACAGCGCGAACAATAGCAACAATGCGGTAAATCTGTAACGCTTATTCAAGATCGCTTTCCACGGACAGGTTGTCGACGCCTGCCTTTTCCTTTATGATGGTAGTGAGTTTTTCATAAAGCCCGTTGCTTTCGAGCGTATACTGGGTCGCTTTGAATAACACGGTGCGATAGACAAACAGCTCACCCTTCGTCTCGGTCAAATCAATGTATACTGGGCTTTTTCCTTCAATGTTTATGATCACACCGCTGTCCGACTCAGACAAATCGTACGTCTTGGACCACGCTTGTGCCGTGTTGAAAAGGCTTATGATCGCGTTTGCCTCATCAGACGACAGCGTGTACTCGTCTTCGCCGTACCAAACAGTCACGGCTGTCACCGCCTTGGCATCGATGCTTTTGTGCGGAACGGCGCTGTAGGCGGTCGCCGCAACAATACAGCAACCTAAAACACACAGGACAATTATCGCGGCGGTTTTTAAACCTTTACTCATTATCGTCCTCCTGCGCCCATGCTTTCGAGCGCTCTACGGCGCGCTGCCAGTTCTTGAGCATTTTTTGACGCTCGTTTTCCTGAGTAATTGGAGAAAATGAACACTTGAGCTGCCATTCCCGTTCGAGACTGCCTGTGTCGCGGTAAATTCCTGCGCCGAGCCCGGCAAGCATAGCTGCGCCGAGCGCCGTTGTTTCGGTCGTCGGCGGCTGTTTTATTTTTATCCTGCTTATATTTGCCTGAAGCTGCATGAGAAGTCTGTTTGCCGAAGCGCCGCCGTCCGCCTTCATTTCCGATATTCTCAGATTTGATTCCAACTGCATCAGAGATATCACGTCGTTGACCTCGAACGCAATCGCTTCAAGAGCAGCGCGCATTATGTGGGCTTTTGTTGTTCCGCGTGTCAGACCGACTATGGTTCCGCGCGCGTATGAATCCCAATACGGCGCGCCGAGTCCTACGAACGCCGGTACAATGTATACGCCGCCGTTGTCGGGTACTGACGACGCAAGGCGTTCACTTTCCTCGCTTGATGTGATAAAGCCCATTTCGTCACGCAGCCATGAGATCAACGCACCGGCGACGAACACACTTCCTTCAAGCGCGTATGTTACTTCATTTTTAAGCTTCCATGAAAGCGTCGTCACGAGCCCTTTCGTCGAACGGCACGCGACGCTGCCCGTGTTCATCAGGAGAAACGCGCCTGTTCCATAGGTGGTTTTAGCGTCACCGGTATTGAAGCAGCATTGACCGAACAGTGCGGCGTGCTGGTCGCCGGCAACACCGGTTATCGGTATCTCCGTACCGAAAAGCCGGGTCGTTCCGAAATCTCCGTCACACGAAAGCACCTCAGGGAGCATCGCTTCCGGTATTCCGAAAAGCTCGAGCAGATCCTCGTCCCAACGCTGCGTGCGTATATTATAAAGCATGGTGCGGGAAGCATTTGTAGCATCTGTCGCGTGAACACGCCCTTCGGTGAATTTCCATATAAGCCATGAGTCGACCGTCCCGAAAAGAAGCTCGCCGCGTTCTGCGCGTTCGCGCGCACCCGGCGTGTTGTCGAGAAACCATTTCAGCTTCGAGGCGGAGAAATAAGCGTTGAGCGTAAGTCCTGTTTTGCGTTTGATTGTTTCGGTATATCCTTCGCGCACGAGCGCATTGCAGTAATCAGCGGTGCGCCGGCATTGCCAAACGATCGCGTTGCCGACCGGCTCCGAGGTGTTTTTATCCCATACGACGACTGTCTCGCGCTGGTTGGTTATTCCAATACACGCGATGTCCCGTGAAAAGAGCCGGCGCGCTATCGCGTTGCGCGCACATTCGTAGGCTGTATTCCATATTTCGTTCGCGTCGTGCTCTACCCAGCCGGGCTTCGGATAATTCTGCGTGATCGGAAGACTGTACGACATAAGCTCTGACGTGCCGTTGAAGACGATCGCCCGCGTGCTCGTAGTGCCAGAATCTATTGCAAGTATGTATTTCATCGTAAAGCCTCGCTTTTGCTTTTTATTCACAAAAAGTATAACAGATACACAATAAAAAAACAAGACGAAATCGGAAAAAAGCGCAAATATATCTTGAAACACGGGATTTATTGTGATATAATCGACAAGGTAAAAAGCTATAAGCTTAATAATTATCGGAGGAATAAAAATGTCAAAGATGAAGATAGGTATCATAGGCTGCGGTACTATCGCCAATAATGCCCATATACCTGCGTATCTCAACAACAAAGACGTGGAAATCAAGTATTTCTGCGACATCATTCCCGAAAGAGCGGAAAACGCGGTCAATAAGTACGGCTGCGGTATCGCGGTCACCGATTATAAGGAGATCCTCGCTGACAAGGAAGTTGAAGCGGTATCCGTTTGTACTCCTAACAGGATGCACTCAATAATATCGATAGACTGCCTCAGAGCCGGCAAGAACGTACTTTGTGAAAAGCCTGCTGCGCGCATTTACTCCGAAGCGCTTGAAATGCAGAAGGCTCAGCACGAGGCAGGTAAGGTTCTCAACATAGGCGTCGTAAACAGATTCAACGTCGCTGTAAACATGATCAAAAAGATGATAGCGGACGGAGAACTCGGCGAAGTATATCATGTATATGTTTCCTTCCGCGCGCAGCGCTCCATACCGGGTCTGGGCGGCGCGTTCACCACTAAGGCAATCGCCGGCGGCGGTGCGCTTATCGACTGGGGCGTACATTATCTTGACATCGTCATGTATTGCACAAATGATCCCGCTCCTCTTACTGTTTCCGCAAAAGCGTTCTCTAAGCTGGGCGTTGACATGAAGAACTACGTTTACGAATCCATGTGGGCTGAAAACACGAAGGATCTCAACGGCACATACGACGTTGACGATTCCGTCACCGGCTTTGTCCGTACCTCTGGCCCGACGATCACCTTCAACGGCGCGTGGGCACAGAACATCGGTATCGGCGAAGGCTACATAGATTTTCTCGGTACGAAGGCAGGTATCCGTCTCAATTACGGCGGCAACTTCACCGTTTGGAGCACGAAAGACGGCAAGCTCACCAGCTACACGCCTGAATTCGAATATGTCAATCACTTCCAGACTGAGATCGACAGCTTTGTACGCTGCATAAGAACGGGCGAGAAGCTTCCGAGCCACATCGACACCGTTATCGTTACCGCGAAGATGATGCAGGCAATGTATGATTCTTCCGATATAGGAAAAGAAATCGAACTCGCATAATAAGAATAAAACAAAAAACTTCCGCAGCATTCAAAGCTGCGGAAGTTTTTTTTGAAAAGTGATTATTTGCGTGATTTTATTGCTATTGCACTGCCGGTGAGTGCGATAACTCCGAGAACGATAAACAGTGCGGCATGATCGCCTGTTTCAGGGTTGGAACCGCCGTTGGATGTGCCGCCTGCAGCTTCTTCCGGAACCTTAGTGGTGGCGGAAAGCTTGTTGATGGTGGTAGAACCATAGACGGCAAATACTGTCACGGCCTTGATATAGTAGTAGCCTTCTTCCGGATCCTGGAGATCGATCATATCAAGCGCGCTGACTGTGGCTTTCATGTTGCTAAGGCTCATCGAAGAGTTGGCGCCGCTCGTTTTGAGGTCGCCGGACGACTGGTCGTACATAGTCGCATCGGCTGTGTCGCCAAGGTAGTGGTGGAGTGTGATAACATCCCCGTTCGTAAGAACGACGGCGATGTTAGTGGTGCCTGAGGTGACGGTAACATCAAGATCGAATGTCGTGTCAGCGCCTGCCTTTATCGGCAGCGGCGAAGCGTAGGTATAGGTCATGCTCGGCCAGAGCGTTGTCGCGGTAGCGGTGAGTGCGCCTTCGTTGTACGAGTAGTCGATAGTACCCGTCGTTCCGTTGTACTCACAGTCGATCTTTGTCCATTCGAAATCAGGCCCGATAAGGTTGTAGGTGGCGGATTTCTCTCCGGCACCTTCTGCACCCGCACATATCACGCAAAGCGGAAGCAGAAGAAAAGCCGTGAGAACGAGTGCGATTGCTTTTTTCATTGTTTTTCTCCTTGTTTTTTTAATGACGCTTTATCCTTGCCGGACTCGGCATTCATTTTTTGAAAATAATTTCTTGGGCTTATACCCATGAGGCGCTTGAACGATTTCGAAA
>Ga0116152_10003996_pt1 | contig 11710 bp, 10 predicted proteins | sample AD_UKC119_MetaG_FD_89894 | JGI IMG/M metagenome (GOLD analysis project Ga0116152, IMG submission 89894) | Active sludge microbial communities of municipal wastewater-treating anaerobic digesters from Hong Kong - AD_UKC119_MetaG | ecosystem: Engineered > Bioreactor > Anaerobic > Digestate...
AGACATTACAATATCCTCTATACCCTAAAAGGCTTGCGGCGTCATGGTCCATGTAAACCGTAAGGTTCGGGTGCAGCTGAAGCACGGAAGCGGGGACGGCCTCACAAACCTCACCCTCAAGAGCCTTTTGCATAATGGCGGACTTCGCCTTGCCTAAGGCTATGAGAATAATCCCCTTGGAATGCATGACCGTCTTTATGCCCATTGTGACAGCGTGGGTCGGAACCTCGTCAATGCTGTCGAAGAAACGCTTGTTAGCTTCCCTGGTGGATTGAGTAAGCTCGACAATATGTGTTTCGGAACCAAAGGGAGTGTTGGGTTCGTTAAAGCCGATATGTCCATTATTGCCAATGCCCAGAAGCTGCAAATCAACTCCGCCCGCCTTTTCGATCTCACGGTCATAAGCGCCAAAGGAGTTCTGACGGCCCTCATCCAAAAGTCCATTCGGAACCTTCGTCTTTGCGAGGTCGATATCAATCTTGCAAAACAGGTTCTCATTCATAAAGTATCGATAGGATTGAGGATGTGTACCATCAAGACCTACATACTCATCAAGATTGAAGCTTGAAGCTTTGGCGAAGCTGAGCCTGCCATTTGAACAAAGCTCCGCAAGCTTGCCATAAAGCCCCAGGGGGGTGGAACCTGTGGCAAGGCCGAGAATTGCATCAGGCTTGCGCTCAAGCAAATCGGCGTACTGAGCGGCCGCAAGCTCGGCAATTCGCTCGGGGGTATCAATTACTATTTTCATATACAAATTCCTTTCGACAGAATGCAGCAGACATTCGAAACTATCAATAAAAATATCATAAAAGTGCCTTCAAGTCAATATGAGAGGCGCATTAATATATGAAAAGTTTCGCTTTGCCCATATTGAAGTATATGACAAGTTGGAGTGAAAAATGAAAGTTGGGCTAAGTGTAAGTTCCGTAGCTTTTCCGCTTGTATTATAAGTCAAATCAATGTATAATAATATATATGGTGAGAGGGCAGGTGGGAGCATGAGGTTTTATTGTACGGAGGAACGGTACGGCACTTGGGGGAACGGTGTTTTTTATCTCGGAAATTGCGATGAACAGCTCGATATGCTTTGCGAAAAATACAAGGCTCAGGTTCAGCTTATCTATCTCGACCCGCCTTTTTGCACGGGCAATGACTTCACGCTAAAGATAGGCAAAGGCAAAAATGCCTTGTCTGTCCTTGCATACAGCGATGACAGGACGATAGAGCCGTTTACGGAATGGATGGAGAAGATATTGACAGCCTGCCATACCATGCTGAAGCCAAGCGGCTCTATCTTTCTTCATATCGATTATAGGACGACTGCCCGAATGCGTTTGCTGCTTGACAAGCTTTTCGGAGAGGATAATTTCCAAAACGAGATTATTTGGCCTTACAAGACGGGTGGAAGGAGCAAGAAATATTTCCCGCGCAAGCATGATACCATACTCTTTTATCGTAAATCCGATAAGCAATATTTCAATATAGCAGCAGTAGGCGTTGCGCGTGGGCCCGAACGCAGAAACCACATGAAACGCTTTATCAGTGAGGATGGCAGGATAGCATACTCAATTCGTTCCGGCGGAAAATTGTACACCTACTATGAGGATTCAATGATCTATCCCACGGATGTGTGGTCGGATATTGTTCATTTGCAGCAGCATGACAAGGAACGCACAGGCTATGCAACGCAAAAGCCCCTTGCTCTGATGGACAGGATAATACTAAGCTCATCACAGGAGAACGACGTCGTCATGGATCTGTTTTCGGGCAGCGGTACTACCTGCGTATCGGCCTGCCTAAACAAGCGTCGTTTCGTAGCTGTTGATAAGTCGCCTCTTGCGCTCTATTCCTTGAGGATGCGGATGTCTGCGCTGGGAGACCAAAGACCACTGTGGGAGTCGGAGAAGACAACGCTTTCGTTTTACAGACCATGTGACGATTGCGAATGCGAGTTTGAATACGGGATAAGCGAGAAGCTTGGCGTGAAGTTTTTAGAGCTTCAAAGCGCAAGGCTTGCAAAGGATGAAAGCCCATTGATATACGCGGCTTCAGGGACGGTGGAGGGTGACTGCTATTTACCCGTTCACCTGTGCATGAATCCCCACGCGGGGACAAAGCTTCAGCTGCCGAAAGCGGAAAATGTAGTAATACAGCTTGTCAACGCCAAAGGCGATCAAGCCTTTATTGGGCTTGATTGAAGTTCAAAAGCTTTGAACAGTCAAATTCCAGGCCAAGGCTCATGCTGAAAGCGCGTGTGCCATGAGTTATTATACTGTCAAGGACTTGAACCCCCAAATTTGCGGAGACTTCATCAAGCATATCCTTTGAAAGTTCATCATCCTCGGATGGCAGAAGTACGCCCGAAGGGTGATTGTGAACAATGATGAAAGCGTTGCAGCCACTGATTATGGTTGGCTCAAGTATGCGTCGGAAGTTCATCTTGACCTGTGACATATTTCCGTCCGAAATCTTTGAAGTCGCAGCTACGCAGTATCTTTCATCAAGTGTAATTACCCTAAGCGTCTCATACCTGTCACGCCAAGAAATTGCAGAGGCGAACATGCACGCGTCCTCAATCAGCTTTAAGCAATACTTACCACCGCGCTTCTTAACTGAATTTCTCATGATTACGCCTACGGTGGAGTAAAGAAGACCAAATTGTATGGCAAGCTGTTCGCTTACCCCATTGATGGAAGTGAGCGCGAGATAACCCGCCGCAAGTGTGTTCTTGAGCGAACCGTAGTAGGACAGCAGCGATTCGGCAAGCTCTGAATTATTCCCTGAATGAAGAGTTGCGCTGATGAGCTTGCCGAGGAGCTCAAGATCCTCATGAGTGTAATTTGTAACTATATATTTTGGCACTTTTGATGAGTTCAACACCGGTCCCCGCAGTCATAAACGATATCTTGATTATACCCGCACATCTGTTACGGGTCAAGTGAAAAGAGCAAAAAGTGTGATATTTTCTAAGAAACCAAGATTGCATGATATTCAAAACAGTTTTGCTTTGTATAAAGAATATAGTAATATACTTTTTACAAATTGGGGCTTGCAATTTCTCCGCCTTTGTGTATAATAAGTGTTGTCAAGGGGTTATAGCTCAGCTGGTTAGAGCGCTACGTTGACATCGTAGAGGTCATTGGTTCGATCCCAACTAACCCCACCATAAAGCCTGTGTTGTTCGTTACGTAATTTGTGATAAACCCACAGAGTGATTACGGGAGCATACGTTGGTTAGATTATTCCACGCCCGATACGGTTGGGAAGGAAGACGCGGCCGCCATGCACCCACCTGCCGAGAGGCGGGTGTTATCACTGCTACGGACGGCATCACGGGTTTCTTTGAGAAAATTGCGGAATTGTGTAATGGCAGCACCTACGACTCTGACTCGTATTGTCTAGGTTCAAATCCTAGTTCCGCAGCCACAATGAAAACCACTTCTTCGGAGGTGGTTTTTGATTTTCTGTTGCATGGCGTTCATCCAACAGAGACAACTAAAAAATGAGTTTGGTGATTGTCCATTACAAACACAAGCGGCAGAAAGCGGGGAGGGGTAGAGGATGAAATACGAGAAACCCATAACTTTACAAAACGGCATGGAATGCGTTCTTAGGAGTGCAAATGCAGCGGATGCGAAAGAAGTGTACGATAACTTCAACTTGACGCATGGTCAAACTGATTTTCTATTATCCTACCCTGAAGAAAACAGCTATGATGTAGAACAGGAAGGAAAATTCCTGGCGGAAAAGGAAAGCAGTGCGGATGAGGTTGAACTATGCGCAGTTGTAGGTGGACGAATAATCGGAACTGCCAGTATTGAGACAATAGGAAGAAAAGACAAGGTCAAACATCGAACAGAATTCGGAATCAGCATAGACAAAGAGTATTGGGGGCTGGGTATTGGTCGAGCGCTGACAGAGGCTTGCATTGAGTGTGCCAAGAAAGCGGGCTGCCTTCAGATCGAACTTAGTGTTGTGGCAGCCAACGTAACTGCAATATCGCTGTATGAAAAAGTTGGGTTTGTGGAATACGGTCGAAATCCACGGGGCTTTCGTTCTCGTACAAGCGGTTGGCAGGAGATCATTCTTATGCGATTACCGTTTGATGAGTGAAGTCCTGTTCGACAGCATATTCAGTTGCCTGTTTCGAATGCTTTTCGCGAAAACAACATTATCTCCGGATGTTTCACTTTCCGTTTCACAAGGCACTAATATACGGCGAAGAAAAGCTTGACGACCGTTTCGTTTCTCATCGTGGTGGTACAAAAGAGCATCGAAGGATAAACTTCTGATCATTTGCCGCCATACGCGAATTCTCACCAAATAAATATTTGTGATTTAACCCTTGACAATATGGAACAGTAGTGGTATCATAACTAATGCGCCGCGGGGTGGAGCAGTTGGTAGCTCGTCGGGCTCATAACCCGAAGGTCGTTGGTTCAAGTCCTTCCCCCGCTACCATGTAAGAGAGTTCTTTTCGGAACTCTCTTTTTTCCCGTCATATTCATACCTATTCGGGGAGGGAATGCACGAACAGTTCTGCAAAATGCTTGGCGTTCATTGCCTCATTTGTAACAATGTGTTGACACTTGCACAGTAGAGCATGAGTATGATATTATACTCAGCAGGGGCAGAAATGGAGTGAACAATATTACATTATTCGGAGAATAGCAGACGATTACGAACATAGAGGGACTACATCCAATATTCAAGAGGAATTTTCAAGCAGGCTTGCAAGGAAATGAATTAGACTGCCGGATCGGTCAAACAAGTGGTACACAGATAGTATAAATGGAGGGAAATCATGATAGGTGCAATAATCGGAGATATAGTTGGATCGCGCTTTGAGTGGGATAATCACAGATCTAAGGATTTTGAATTACTCATAGACAAATGCTTCTTCACCGACGATTCGGTGATGTCGCTCGCGCTGTGCGATGCTCTGCTAAAGAGCAAGCCCGACCGCAGCGATTTGGGATTGTTGGCGGTTAATTCAATGCAAAGCGTAGGCAGACCCTATCCGCATTGCGGATACGGCGGAAGGTTCTACCATTGGATGTACAGCGATAATCCCCAGCCTTATCACAGCTTCGGCAACGGGGCGGCGATGCGAGTAAGCGGGTGCGCCTATGTTGCCGCATCGCTTGACGAGGTAAAGCTGCTCTCTAAAGCCGTAACCGAAGTAACGCACGACCACCCCGAGGGCATAAAGGGTGCGGAAGCGACTGCGATTGCGGCCTTCCTTGCGCTCACGGGAAGCAGCATGTCTGAAATTCAAAAATATATCACGGACAACTACTACACGCTTGACTTTACTCTGGATGAGATAAGGGACAGCTATCGCTTTAACGAGACCTGTCAAAATACCGTGCCTCAGGCTTTACAGGCCTTCTTTGAATCTGTAAGCTTCGAGGACGCGATACGCAACGCAATCTCCATCGGCGGCGACAGCGACACATTGGCCGCAATCACAGGTGGTGTTGCCGAGGCTTATTACGGCGTATCACAAGGCATTCGCGCAAAGGCACTTTCGTATTTGGATGCTCGCTTGCTTGCGATTTTAACAAACTTTGAAAAGAAATATCCCGCAAAAACACAAAATACCACGGTATGAAATAGAATGGATAAGCTTTGGCAAAAGCGTCGGATAATAATGTCCGACGCTTTTTGTCAAATTGGCGTGTGTAAATCAAGAGCGCTGGACATAATAGACTTCATGAAGAAAATTATCGAAATCATCATGCTCATTTGCGTATGCGCTTTATTGGCTTGTACTTCTAAGGAGGACAAGCAAAATTATACCGACGGCATAAACGACGACAATGTTTGTTCATTGACCGCAAAGGAGGCTCAGACCAAGACGCAAGTCAAAAACAGCAATACCGTAAGCGAGCTGAAGCTTAATATGATGACCCTTATCTTGCCTAACGGGAGCAGTACCGAGGTACCGTTGTGGGAGTTGGGGGTGAGGATAACAGAGAGCGGTATAGAGCTTGACGAGAGCACCGCGCTAACGATTGTTGGAGGTTTGGCTTCTGCGCATGACATTGCTGCGGTTGACGCAACGGCGGAATATACGAATGACCCGAACAACTCATGCAGTTTTTCGGATGAAAAGGACGGACTTGCCATAGACAAGGAAGGCTTTGTCAACGCTTTGATTGCGGCTGTAAACGACGGAGCTTCATCAGTTGTCATTCCATATGAGACCGTCAACGCTAATGTGTCACGCGAACAGCTTGAAACGGACAACAGCCTGATTGCTGAGTTTACTACCTCGTTTGATACCAAGGCACACAGGAAGAAGAACCGTGTTTACAATATTGTGAAAGCGGCCGAGATGATAAACGGCTGTGTCGTTGAACCCAACGAGAAATTCAGCATGAACGACACAATAGGAGACAGGAACGAAAAGAACGGTTGGAAGGAGGCCGCAGCAATAAGCGGCGGAGCCTATGCTCAGGAGTACGGCGGGGGAGTTTGCCAAGTGTCAAGCACATTATTTAACGCAGTACTGATGTGCGATATGGAGATAGTCGAGAGGCATCACCACAGCTGGCCTATGAGTTATGTGCCGATAGGCAGAGACGCGACAATAAGCACAGGCAAAAAGGATTTCATATTCAGAAATACAAGCGAAGCGCCGATACGCATAATCGCAAATGTCGATACCGAGGCTTTGACCATCACTGTCCGTATCTACGGAAGAAAGTCCTCCGAGTACGATCACATCGAGATAAGCTCTGAGCAGACTTCCAGACTTGCTTCGCTTGATCCTGTCTATTACCTTGACGAGAGCTTAGAATCGGGTACAAAGGTGATTGAGCGTGAGGGGCGGCGAGGAAGGACGTCAAGAACCTACCTCGAATACTATGATGCAAGCGGCGAGCTGATAAGGCGCGTGCTTGCGTATGAGGACAGATATCCCTCAATAGCGGAAATAGCATACGTCTCATCCGACATCTATTACGGATAAAATATATTGTATCTGCTGCAACCTTTTGACGCTGCATATGGTATTATGTATGTGCATTAAACAGGGGGCAGTATGGAAACGAAATCTGCATTCATAGAGGTTAAAAAGGTTACGAAGGTTTACCGCGTCGGGAGCGTTGACATTAACGCTCTCCAAGGGGTAGACCTTTGTATCGATAAAGGCGAGATTTGCTGCATAATCGGCAGGTCGGGGTCGGGCAAATCCACATTGTTGAACCTCATGGCGGGGCTTGAGCGGGTGACAAGCGGAAGCATCAAGATAGCGGGCAAGCGTTTGGATAAGATGAGTGAGAGCGAGCTTATAGTCTTCAGGCAGAAGCACGTTGGCTTTGTGTTTCAGTCGTTCAATCTAATGCCGTATTACACAGCGGTTGAGAACGTGGCGTTCCCGCTTTCATTCAGAGGCGTTCCAACGGCAAAGCGCAACAGGCTTGCCGCTGAGATGCTGAAGGCTGTCGGACTTGAAACTCATTTGAAGCATAAACCCATGCAGATGAGCGGGGGACAACAGCAGCGTGTCGGTATTGCAAGAGCGCTGGTCGTTCGCCCTGACGTCGTATTTGCCGATGAGCCTACCGGCAACCTGGACTCCAAGACCTCTGACGAGGTAATGGAGGTCATTTGTGACATTTGCAGAAAACAGGGCAAGACTTTAATCATGGTAACACATGATCCGCACGTCGCAACCTATGCGGACAGGGTGATAAGAATCCAAGACGGCATGATCATTGAGGATACGGAGGAAGACAAGAAATGACAAAGAAAATAATCGCAATACTGCTGTGCTGTATACTCTGCATGGGCACTTCTCTGAGCGTTTTTGCTGAGGAAATAATTGACGACCCCGAGGGAACCACTACCGCTTCAAATGTAGTGATGCGCACCTTGGATGATAACGGTAAGCCGTTCGCCGCCCCTTCAGGCAAGCACGGCAAGGATGTAACCATTCAGCTGCCGTTCAACTGTGTGTCCGGACCGCTGTATGATGTGCAGATTTCACCCGTTGTCAGTACGGATTTAGACTCGTTCCCGTTTAACATAACGCAAATGGACTACACCCAAGAGTTGGGCAGGGCGGTTATGAGCGGTAACAACTTCTATTTTGTTTTCCAGTTCACCATCAGCTATTACGCGACTAAGGGCGTAAAGCAGGTAGGCTTTACCATGCAGTACAGAGCCGGCTCACCCGACGCCGAGCTTGAAACACAGGACTTTCGCGTGTACCTCACGGTAACAAGCGGTTACAGCAGCGGCGGCGGTTCGACGCCTGTTGAGACGCCCGAACCAACGTCTATACCTTACCTAAAGCCCAAGCTCATCATTGACGGCTACTCTGTGAGCGCCGAAAAGTTGTATGCAGGCGACACCTTTACCTTGACGTTCACGGTCAGAAACACCTCGTCGGAGCAGGGTATCACCAACTTGCAGCTGGAGATCAAGGATGAAAGCGGGGTTATACTTCCCGCAAACAACGGGTCGGGAACCATGTATATCGACAACATCCCTGAGAACGGCTCAAAACAGCTTTCAATTGACTTGCAATCAGCTCCCGACGCCGAAGCCAAGCCCTATACAATGGCGGTATCCATGGGCTATGACGGCGTTAAGAGCCTTGAATCGTATCAGTCAACCGGGGACATAACCTTCAGCCTGCAACAGAAGATAAGGACCAAGTGCAATGATGTTGTCATCTATGACGACGCTTGGGTCGGAAATGCCTGCGCTATGTATATCCAGTTCTTCAACTTAGGCAAGGGCACCATTTACAACTGCCAGCTTACTCTTGACTGCGAGGGCGCGGAACTTGAAGAACCTTACTTTGGAGGAAACCTCAGCTCCGGCGCAAGCATGAATGTTGACTTCTCCGTGATACCGAGTGTTTCGGGGGAGATTTCGGGCTATGTGGTGATAAGCTATGAGGATGTTAACGGCGAACAGATGGAGACAAGAGCGCCGCTCGACCTCTATGTGAGTGAACAGGTCGTACCCGATTACGGCGAGGCTATCGGAGGCGACATCTATGTGGAGCCTGAAGAGCAACAGCCGACAGGGATCCTGAAGTATTGGTGGGTTGGCATAATCATTCTGGGAGTTGCCGCAGCTGTAACGGTAATTGTCATCGTGTCAAAGAAGCGCCGCGCAAACAAGGCGGATGATGAGATATGAGGATATTGGATCTGCTTCGCTTTGGGTTTATGAACCTTTGGCGGCGCAAAGTCAGGAGCGTGCTTACAGTACTTGGCATGGTAATAGGCATCACGTCCATAGTCGTGATGGTGTCACTCGGACTCGGCATAGAAAAGGCCACTATTGACGCCTTTGCCGGCACGGGCAGCCTTACCATGATTCAGGTCAGCTCATATAAGTATGTCGAAACTACCGATGGCAACGGAACATCCACCGAGACAAAGCTTGACAAAAACTCGGTTATGAGCTTCAGACAGATTGACGGAGTTGTTGCGGCAATGCCCATGATCAATGCATACGGCGGTCTAAAGAGCGGTAAGTATGTTTCCGATATATCCATAGTAGGAGTGGACGCAGAGCAGGCTCAGCTCTTGGGCTTCGACCTGTCCGAAGGGAGATATCCGGAGAGCCGCGCAGGCAGCCGATACGAGATAGTATTGGGCAGCTATGTGCTGGATAATTTTGTCAACCCAAGCAATTGGAATCAAGCTGTTGACAGAAACGGCAATCCGCTTGTAACAATGGACTCCCGCTTCAAGCTCAGCTTTGATATGAGCAACATCTATCCAAACTGGTATGGCGATGAAGGCACGGCGCAGGGTAAGGTGTATAGTGTAACGCCGGTTGGTGTGATGAGCGCTGAGGGCAACGATTACTCCTATTATTGCCTTATGAACATAGAAACGCTTGAGAAGCTGTACAAGGCCAACGAGACGTACCTTGGCACATTTCCCAAAACCTACAACCAAGTGCTTGTCAAATGCGAGAGCATAGATGTTGTGGAGAGCGTCAGGGCTCAGATTGACGGGATGGGGTACGGCACATACAGCCTTATCGACGCGGTCAATATGGCCAAAGAAAGTACTCAACGGATTAGGGTGCTGCTCGGGGCGATAGGCGGTGTTTCGCTTCTCGTTGCCGCGATAGGCATCATGAACACAATGATGATGAGCATCTACGAGCGCACTAAGGAGATAGGAATTATCAAAGTGTTGGGAATGAGGATGAGCAACATCGTTGGTCTGTTTCTTTGCGAATCCGCATTCATCGGGTTCTTCGGAGGCATAGCGGGGCTTGCGCTTTCGTTTTCGATCTCAGCGCTTATCAACAAGCTGCTTGCCTCGTCAGGACTGACAAGTATCATAACGGGCTATCTTGCCGTAGGCGCCGTAGCATTCTCAATATTGGTTGCCTTAATATCGGGGTTGTACCCCGCAATAAGAGCCATGAGACTGTCTCCGTTGACGGCAATCCGAAGCGAGTAGCGGATAAAAGCGGCAGCATAAGCTAATAAATCATCAGGGCGTGTGACTTATAGTAAAGTTACACGCCCTGATACATTTCACTTATTCTGCGCCGCTTGCTTTAGGCACTTTTCTCACGTTCCGCATAAAGAGCATTCCTATACCCCAAAGGCCCGCCAGACACACTATCACATAGATAATATCCGTGAATACTCCATTCCCGAAGATGGCGCTTACCAAGTTGAAGTTAAAGAGGCCTACAAGCCCCCAATTGAGCGCACCGATTATCATCAGTATCAACGCTGCTACGTTCATATCATCACTCCTTTCAGTCACAGTAAGCATGTGCAGAAAAGAGTGAGTCTATTCATAAAGAATTGTTACGACTGATTCCTTTTCTTCTCGGGAAGTACTTCTATCTCAAAGCGATCAAAGGATATTGGCTCCATAAAGTCCGAAGCTTTGAAAACCACGCGCATGAAGCTGTTGAGGTCTCTTACATGATTTGTTAGGATAACAGGTCGGGAAAGGTCGAGCTCCTGGCACAGCTCATGGATTATAATCTCCCAGCCGTATAAATCGGAAGGCCGTGCGGAATCGAAATTCCGCACGACTTCATTAACAATCTTATGCTTTTTAAGCGTTTTTGCCCAAACCTGCATTATCAGTTCTTCAAGGCGAACCAGCCGATAAGGTAGGGGCAGCCTGTGTCGCCGTAGAGACCGTAGGTATTGCAGTACACGGCATACTGTGTGCCGATGTTGCCTGCGGGATCCCACTTCAAGCTCTGAACAAGAACGTACACTATGTTCTCGGTGCCGGTGAGCTGTATCTTGGCAATCTTGTATTCTCCGTCCTCGATAACTTCGATGACTTTGCCACGGATACGGATACCGCCATCCATTTCGGGAGAAGCTACAAGCTGCTCATACGACAGGTCTGTCGGAAGCTCATAGTACCCTGCACGCTTTTTCTCACCGGAGACAAAGGCTTTACGATCTTCGTAGGAACGAGTGACCATGCACTGCTTAACTTCAGTGGTATAGCCTTCCTTTGTTGCTGTCAGAGTTATGATGCTGTAGCCGAACACACCCTCCGCGAATGTACAGTCAAAGGCGAAGGTGCCGTCTGCGCCGTAGGCGATGGAACCGAACACAACGTTGCTGTTGCTGCTCGCAATCGAAATCTGAGCGCCGGAGGTAACGATACCGTTGATGGTAACCTTTCTGTCCGCGTTTGCGCGAAGAGCTTGCACGCCTTGACTGATAATGAGATCCATGGGC
>Ga0116152_10004003_pt1 | contig 11702 bp, 10 predicted proteins | sample AD_UKC119_MetaG_FD_89894 | JGI IMG/M metagenome (GOLD analysis project Ga0116152, IMG submission 89894) | Active sludge microbial communities of municipal wastewater-treating anaerobic digesters from Hong Kong - AD_UKC119_MetaG | ecosystem: Engineered > Bioreactor > Anaerobic > Digestate...
AGGCAAGTTTACTTTCAGTTACTGCATTAATTGCATTTTTTCTAATCTCCGCAAATTCGGTTGAAGCCAAAATCTGGCGAGTGAACAATGGCTCAAACTACAATGGTACAACACTTTGGGGAAGTAATTTTGGTGGCAGCCCCGCTTACCCGGTTTTTAAACAAATTGATCAGGCAATTGCATGGAGTTCAGTTATGGATTCTGACACAATTCATGTTGAGAGCTCTCAGTTTATTTATACCGCTGCAACTATCACCAAAAAGGTTGTTCTCATTGGTCCGGGATTTTTTCTTCCTGATAATTCGAAAACAGGAAATAATTTGCTGGATGCAAGAGTAACAAGAATAAATTTTAATGCGGGGTCTGAAGGTTCATCTGTTATGGGATTGAATATTTCAGTAAACACCAACACCGCGGATGGATATATTCAGATAGCTGCAGACAACATTACAATTAAAAGGTGCAGGATTGAAAGAAGTATTTATTTTCATATTTCAGGCGGTTCCGGAATACAAAGGATTACAATAGTTCAAAACTATTTCCCTAACAACTATGTTACAAATGCTCTGTATTTTACGAATAGTAATTTTGTGCCTCCGGTTGAGGTTATTTTTAATAACAATATTTGTCAGAAAACACTTTTATGGGAACGTTCGGCTACAGGTCTTGCATGGAATGTTACGCAATGCCGGAATAATGTTTTTGATGGTCCAGATAATCTTGCGACCCCCAATTTAAGATTCACAACTTCTGATTTCAGTAACAACATTCTGATGCCGGTTAATGCAATTGTTGATATTACTGCAACACCCGCACAAATTGCATATAACATTGGAACGCAGGCAGCTCAATTTGGTACTTCAAATAATAATGTTGTTGTGCCCGATATTACAACATTGTTTATTGGAGGTGAGTCAAAAGATGGATTTTACCAGGTAAAATCGGGTTCGCAGGCATATCAGAATGGAAGTGATGGCAGTGACCGTGGTGCATTTGGAGGAGCAATTCCTTCAACCCGTTATACTTTATCGGGCCTGGCTCCGATTCCGGTTATTTATGAGGCTGTGTCAGCGGGCTCTGTTTCTGCTGAAACAGGTTTGCCGGTTACAATTAAAGCCAGAACAATAAAATAGTTTGTTATGAAAAAGCAAATCATGCTCATTGCATTTGTTGCGATAGCGATAGGTGCATTTTCACAAAATCTGATTCGGGGTGAATATTTTGTCGATTCAGATCCGGGATTTGGTCAGGCCACAGGTTTTTCAATTGCAGTTCCCGATAGTGATTTAACACAAGCAATTTCAATTCCTGATGAATCATTTAATGGTTCGGGTTATCATAATTTGTTTCTGAGAACCCTTGATTCAAACGGAAACTGGAGCCAAACCAGCAGGAGTATTGTTCAGGCCGGTGATAATCTTAATTTATCAGAAATCATTAAGGTTGAATATTTTTTTAATGCTGATAATGGTTTTGGGAACAACTCATTTTTAGTGCTTGAAGCGTCGCCGGAGAAAACATGGGAATTTACAATTCCTTTTGACCAGCTTCCGCCTGAATGGAAAACGAATGACACACTTTTTATCCGTGTTCAGGATGATAATAGTAACGGTTGGTCGCAAACCTCTTTTATCGATTCTCTGAATTTTGTGATGGTCGGAATAAAAAACCTTGAGAAAATTACCGGAGTTTCTGTTTATCCCAATCCATTTTCAGATGAAATAAATGTTTCTCTGCAAAATGATGATATTTTACAACTGGTATTGTATAATGAAAAAGGGCAGCTTATTTTTAAAAAGAAACTGGAAAAATCGGAAAAAATAAATACGCAGTTTCTGGCTTCAGGTATTTATTTACTAGCTATTTATGCGAATAACAATAAACTTTACGGAAGTAAAATTGTAAAACATTAAGTGGCAGGAATTGAAGTTTTAACATGAAATAAGTAATTAAATACAATTTTAAATCTGAAACAATTAATTTGTGGTTTTTCAGTTTTTATTATTATTGAGTATAATATTTAAAATTAATAAAAGCTATGAAACGTGAATTATTGTTTTTGTTCGTATTTTCCATTGGTATGTTGATTTGGTCGTGTGGTGATGATGAACCAAGGATTGATTTACCTGGTCCCATAAAAGATTCTAAAGTATATACTTTTGGAATTACAGCTCCTGCCGGAGCAACAGTTACATTGGAAAAAACAATAAAACTTACTGATTTTACCGCAATTGAATCATTCGAGAAATATGTTTCCAAAGGGATTTTAAGCACCGAATCGTATATTGAATTTATAAAAGCCGGATCTGAAAACATTGAATTAACAAATGTTACGCTTCAGGTAAAAAGCAATTCGAAAATAAATTACAACCTGGGAACAATCACCGGTAATGTTAAGTTTATTTCACTGGACGATTTAAATTTTCTGCAACAGGTTGCAAATGAAATGGTGAGCAAGAAGGAAATAATGCTTCAGTTAAAATACAGCACATCAAATGTAATTTCAACTGAATCGAATATGAATCTCAAATTTGATATAACATTCAATTTCTGACAGATAAAAATTTAAAAATTTGGGAGGGCAGTTTAATAATTAATCTGCCCTTCTTTATTTTTTGCGGATTACATTGCCCTGTATTCGAGAATGTTACAAAAGTGTTAAAAAATAGGACGCACAAAATATAGAGCTATTTTAGAAATTAGATATCTTGGCACCCAAATTTAGAAAATGGCAATCGAAATAAAGGAAGTAACAAGCAAGAAACTGATGCGGGAATTTATACATCTTCCTGCCAGAATTCATCAAAATCATTCCAACTGGGTACCACCAATATATCTTGATGAGTGGACTTATTTCAATCCGAAGAAAAACCGTGCTTTTGATCATTGCACTACCATTTTATATGTGGCTGTAAAAGCGGGTGAAGTGGTTGGGCGGATTATGGGAATTATCAGTCATCAGTACAATGAAACGCACAAAATAAATGATGTCCGTTTTTGCTATCTTGAGACTTTTAACGATACCGAAGTTTTTAATTTGTTGATAGAATCTTTATCCAGTTGGGCGGCGAAAAAAGGCATGAACAGAATGGTTGGTCCGCTGGGATTTTCAGATAAAGATCCGCAGGGTTGGTTAATTGACGGGTACGAACAGCCGATTGTGATTGCCACTAATTGCAATTTCCCGTACATGAATACCTTACTTGAAAACTTGAATTTTACTAAAGAAATAGATTTGGTGGTTTACCGGGTTCTAATCCCTGATGAATTACCTGAATTTTATAAAAGTATTTACAAGCGGTTTACAAGCAGAGAGAATGATTTAATATTGAAGGAATTTACAAAAAGAAGTCAGGTAAAACCTTATATCAGAAGGGTATTGACATTGTTAAACGAAACATTTGCAGGTATTTATGGATTCGTCCCATTTACGCTGAAAGAAATGGATGATTTTGCAAACCGTTATCTGTATCTTATAAATCCGCGGTTTATCAAAATTTTTGTCGATAAAAATGAAAAGGTAGTGTCGTTTCTTGTGGCAATGTCCGATATCAGTGAGGGGATTAAAAAATCAAAAGGTTATTTGTTACCCTGGGGCTTTATTCCCCTTTTAACTGCCGGAAGGAAAAGTAAACAGTTAAATTTGCTTTTAGGCGGCATTTCTCCGGATTATCAGGGTAGAGGTCTTGATGTAATGATGGGAATTAAACTGATTGAGTCAGCAAAAAAAGCTGGAAAAGTTGTAATTGATTCACACCTGGAATTAGAAACAAATGTTAAAGTTCGTGCAGAAATGGAGAAAATGGGTGGACAGGTGTATAAACGTTACAGAATTTATCAGAAAGTCCTGTAAATCAAAAATGTTTCAAGTCTCTTTTACTTGTTAATTAGAAAGATCTGATTTCAATTCAATTTGAAACACTAACAGAATAATATACGATTTTTTGCCCCCGTATTTAAACAAATTACACATTAAAAATGTTACTTTTTTTTTGTTAATAATAATTTTGCTTTATTCAAAGCATTGATTATCATGTAAAAGAAAATCGTAATGTATCTAATAATATTTTGTTCATTAAAACTGCTTTACCCGATAAGCTAAACTGCGGGGGCGTAACCGAAAAGCCTTAAGAGTAGGAAAACTAAAATCAACACAAATGAAAAAAAATTTAGCTGAATTTATTGGTACCTTTTGGTTGGTACTTGGTGGATGTGGCAGTGCTGTTTTGGCAGCAGCTTTTCCTGAAGTTGGAATTGGTCTTGTTGGCGTATCATTAGCCTTTGGATTAACGGTTTTAACAATTGCGTATTCGCTTGGCCACATTTCAGGTGCACATTTAAACCCGGCAGTTACCTTTGGTTTATGGGCTGGTGGGCGAGTTAGCGGAAGTAGCATTTTACCTTATGTTATTTCTCAAATTCTAGGTGGCATTGCCGCAGCCACAGTTTTATATATCATTGCAACCGGAAATGGTTCGGACATTGGAAATTTTGCTGCCAATGGTTATGGGGAACATTCACCTGGAGGTTATAGTTTAACAGCTGCAATTGTTTCTGAGTTTGTTATGACGTTTATGTTCCTTATTGTTATACTCGGCTCAACAGATGAAAAAGCTCCGCAGGGCTTCGCTGGATTGGCAATTGGGTTGGCTTTAACTTTAATTCACCTCATCAGTATTCCGGTAACAAATACATCAGTAAATCCTGCACGCAGCATTAGTCAGGCACTATTTGTTGGCGATTGGGCATTGGCGCAACTGTGGGTATTTATATTGATCCCTATTCTAGGGGCAATTGCTGCAGGTGTTGTTTATAAGTTTCTTAAAAAGTAATTTTCATATTGTTTTACGCCGATGACTGGATTTTTTGAAAAAAAAAGCTGCAGGGGACATAGCAATTAAAATGAATTTCCTATATTTGTAACGCATTGACCAATCTGGTCAATTGTGTGTTTGGGGGTTAACATTTAAAGAGCGGCTTTTGAGCCGCTCTTTTTCATTTATAATTTTGACTTTTTTCCTTTGTATGCATAATAAACAAAAACCGTTTGTCTAACTGAAAGATGGGTAAATATCCTTACCCTAAGATCTACCTATGAATTTGTTTAAATTCTTTTAAAAAGAATGGCATTCCTGTTTGATTTTTAGAAATGCCATTCTGGAAAACAGAAGGATAAAATCTACCAGACTTCTTCACCGAAACTCCAACCTTCGCGAACGGGTTCTTTAATATAACTCTCCATTCCTTCGTGGTTGGTAACTTTCATGTTTTCAGCATCATATTCAATGCGGGTATTAAAACGTTGCGCTAATACTCCAACGGCCGCCATTTCAGTTAATCGGGTTGAATAATCAAAATTGGACCCCGGTAAAGGACCTGCGCCTTTTACTGCATCAAGAAATTCTTTTTGAGGACCATCGGTAACCCTTGGAATTGTTGGTGCCGGCATTTCATTTGCAACCCAGTTGTCCCATTCTTTTTCAGGCATCATTAGTTTTGCATCATTCGGACGTCCGCCGGTTATAATATTATGTTTTTCACCAACCATAATCATACCTGAACCTGCCAATTCAGGTAAATTCCATTCAGGTCGGTTTTCAGGCTTTAGTCCACCTTCATGCCATTTTAAAATTACGGGTGGTTTATTACCTCTTTGTGGAAATTCAAACCGTATTATTGATTGGTCGGGTAAAAATCCATCAGGAGCACCTGAGTGAAATTCAGTTTCAACAGTAGTGGGCATTCCCAAATCAAGCGACCAAAATGGTGCATCAAGCGTGTGGCATGCCCAATCGCCTAATTCACCGTTTCCGAAATCATAAAATCCGCGCCAGGTTTTAGGAACATAAACATGGTTGTACGGCCTGTTTGCTGCCGGCCCTAACCATAGATCCCAATCCAGGCCGCCAGGAATTGTTTCAGCTGCCGGTGGAAATTGATCGGGTTTTTGAAAATATTTGGTTGGGCCAAATTCCGGCCCGTCAAACCAGGCAAATACTTCTTTAATATCTCCTGTAATTCCCGCATCAACCCATTCTTTTACCCGTCGGATACCATCAGTTGCATGACCCTGATTTCCCATTTGGGTTATAACATTATAATGATGAGCAGCTTTTTGAAGTGTACGCAATTGCCAAATGTTATGAGCAAGCGGTTTTTCTACATACACATGTTTTCCTAATTGCATGGCACACATTGCTGCAGCAAAATGATGGTGGTCGGGTGTTGAAACCATTACTGCATCAATTTGGCTACCCATTTCATCCATCATTTTTCTGTAATCCTTGTACCGTTTAGCTTTTGGGTAAGCTGCGAATCCCTCCGCCGCACGATCATCATCAACATCGCACATTGCTACTACATTTTCCAATGTACAAGTTTCCCATTGCGCTTTTCCGCGTCCGCCAACACCAACTATTGCTATATTAATTTTGCCTGAAGGTGAACAACTGATAAAATTTGGGATAATTACCGCCCCAGCCGTTATTGCTGAGGTAGTCCGCAAAAAATTTCTTCTTGAAATAGTATTCATTTCTAACAGATTAAGTGGTTTTAGATTCAGCTTACGAAGTTAAAATGATTTTACTCTTTATCAATTTTTGAAAAACTCTTTTTAGGAAAACATGCAACTTGTTGTTTTTTGCAAATCGTAAATTTTGAAAGCCAAACGGAATTAGATTTAATTTTTAAAGGGATTTCTTAACTCATTTTGAATAGTAAAAATTAACAATTCAAAATATTATCGTCAGCAGGTGGTTTGAAATGAGTGGCTTATGATTTTAAAGCATCTAGGGTTAAATTTAAAACGAGAATCATTCTCAAAAGTAGAGTCTGTTTATATTAAAAGTGTTGTGTTAAAGCCGACCTCCACCAGTTATAATATTTTCCTTCCAACTGGTATAGTGAAGGAAACGGGTAAAATAGGAAATTGTCTTTCTCTCCAATAAAAAATCCGGTTTTTATTGTTCTGTAGTTTAATTCGCCCTGCATAAATCTCAATACTGTTTTTGTTCGTTTTCCTTTTGTTTCATTAAGTTTTATAAGGCATTCACGTAAATGATCGGGATTGGTGTACGGTAAATTATGTAAAGGTGCATTCGGATCGGAGGCAAGTTCGTTTAACAGCAGATCGACAAATAAAACTTTTGGTGCCGAAACTGGTTTTGAAGTATCTGTTAAAAACCTAACAAACTTTTCAGGGCTCAGTTTACTTGCCACACGCGTCGTTATCGGGTTAAATTGCTGAAATAAATGAGTTTCATCTGATTCTGTTTCTTCAAAAACCGATGATTGTAGTTCAAGTACTTTTCCGTCATCGGTTGAGAGATAAAGATTTTTTAGTGCTGAAAGCGGTGTTTTCTCCAAACACCGGTAAATGCTGAAAAAGACTGATCGTTTTGGCTCTCCGTTAGGATAGGGAACGAGCTCTTTTTCAATATGTTTCTCGGGCAAATCATTAAGTTTAGCGGGATCGAGCTCGAAATAAATATTTTGGCCGTGAATTTGTTTCTGCGTTCCTACCGACAAATAATTTCCAAATTCAAATGGAGTCAAATGTGAAGCGATTAAGGACTCGGGAGTAATTACAAGGTAATAAAATTTTTTCATAGCTGATGATTTTTACATAAAGTTACTGATAATTCGAATGTTAGTCAATATCTGGTTTTAAAGCACTGTTCAGTTCTATTTATTATCTTCGGGACTTTAAAAATAGAACTTATGAAAAAAGAAAACCGTGTACTTTCCATTGATATCCTGCGTGGGTTGACACTTTTTTTAATGCTGTTTGTAAATGATTTGTATGTGCCGGGAGTGCCACAGTGGTTGGTTCACACAACGGCTGATTTCGATGGGATGGGTCTTGCAGATTGGGTTTTTCCCGGTTTTCTTTTTATGGTTGGAATGGCAATACCATTTGCAATTCAGAGCCGCCTGGAAATGGGTGACACAACTCCCCGCGTTTTGGTTCATATTTTCATCCGAACATTCAGCTTACTGATTATTGGGGTTTTTATGATGAATGTTTCCCGCCTGAATCCTGATATTTCAGGAATAAGTACTGATTTGTGGGCTATTTTTGTTTACGTTTCAGTATTTTTGGTTTGGAATCAGTATCAGAAACTAAATCACAGTTTGACATTAATTTTAAAAGGCGTTGGAGTGGCAGGCCTGGTAATACTTGCCGCTGTTTTCAGAAGTGGAACTCCGGAAAATACAGGTTGGATGATAACAGGTTGGTGGGGAATTCTTGGTTTGATTGGATGGGGCTATTTTGTAGCTGCCATTGTTTATCTGATTTGCAGGGATAGCTTGTTAAGAACTTCAGTTTTTTGGATATTATTTGTTGTGTTAAATATACTCTCGCAACTGGGACTCACAAATTTTCTTGATCCTGTTAAACCTGTATTTGGTGTAATAATTAGCGGTAATGTTCCCTTAATCGTGCTAACCGGAATGGTATTTAGTTTACTGCTACGTAATTTGGAAAGAGAGAATATAAAAAAGTTTATTGTTACCGGAGTTCTGCTAGGATTTTTTATGTTGGTTGCAGGTTTTGTGTTGCGAAATTGGTTTATCATTTCGAAAATTCAGGGAACACCGAGTTGGGCGATGATATGCAATGGTATCAGTATTCTTGTTTTTATGATTCTTTATTTTATTATCGATATTTTAGGACTAAAAAAGTGGCCGGCAATTTTTAAACCAGCCGGACAAAATTCACTGACAACTTATCTTGCACCTGATATTTTATATCATTTTATTTGGATGTTTAGCATACCGTTGCTTTTCTACAAGCATTCAGAACTTCAGTGGGTGGTTGTTTCAGGCTCAGTAATATGGGCATTTGCTATGATTGGTTTTGCCGCTTTATTATCGAAAATAGGTATTCGTTTAAAATTGTAAGAAACATAAAAAATAAAAGACTAAACAGTATGTTATTTTTAAAATAAGTTGTAACTTGTTGATTATAAATTATTAAAATCAGCATTATGGAAAAGAAGTACAACTATTTTTTGAAAACGTTTTTCTTGTTTATTTTTTCAACAGTTATCTTATGTGCATTTCCCATGTTGAGCCATGCTCAGGAAAATAATACTCCGCTTTTTGCACTTGTAGAATGTATGAAAGTTAAACCTGAAAATGAAGGTAAGTATTTGGAGATAGAAAAAAACATTTGGAAACCTTTGCACATCGAAAGAGCCAGGCAGGGGAATATAGCCGGTTGGTTTTTATACAAAGTGCGGTTCACCGGAACTGATGATGCATACAATTATGTAACTGTGACTTTGTTTAGTAACCCTGCAAATATTGAAGATCCATGGAAAAACATTGATCCTGCAAAAGTGCTTCCCGGAAAAGATTTGGACGCTGCATTGAAAGAAACTGGTGAAAGCAGGGACATGGTTTCAAGTATTTTAATTAACAGGCAGGCATCGGTTTATCCCGATGGCGGACCTGGTGATTTTAAATACATTCAACTGGATTTTATGAAGGTGAAACCTGAAAAAGAAAGTGAATATTGGGATGTTGAAACGAGTGTCTGGAAACCCGTTCATCAGGAATTTATTAAAGCAGGTTCACGGGTTGGATGGTCATTGTGGGGACGAGTTTTTCCATCGGGAGCAGAATTGGACTACCAATATGTTACTGTAAATTATATGGCAAATTGGTCGAAAATAGGTGTTGCTGATTATAATGATGCATTTGCAAAAGCACATGCAGGTAAAAACCTGGATGATTTGTTCGCAAAAACAAATGCGTCAAGAGTTTTGGTTAAATCAGAATTGTGGGAGGTGATTGACAAGGCTTTTGCCCAGTAATTTTTTTCAGATAATTCTAGTCCCGTAAAAGAAACTGTTATGATAAACAAATACGATTTTACGTTGTCAGCTCCCGATATTTTTAAAGTTTTTTCGGCTAAAGATCTTATTTTCCTTTATTGGATTTGCCCTCAGGTTGATCAGCACCTGAAACTTTTTAATCACTACAACGAATTGGTTTTTACACTTACCGGTAAAAAAACAATGCATCATAATGGCGTAGCTTATCCTGTAACAGATGAGCAGTCTTTGTTTATTAAAAAGACTGCCTATACCACCGAAAAGCATGAAATGGTGGGATGGGAAACAATGGCATTTTTCTTTCAGGATGCGTTTTTGCGACAGGTTTTTAATGAGTACAGGGAATATTTGCCGCTTAAAAACCTTCCTCCTCCACCCAGGGAAATGTTTATTCCGGTTAATGTTAACGAAACTATGCGGGCATTTTGTTTGAGCATTGTACCCTATTTTAAGGCAAAAGTGCCACCATCGGAAAGTTTGCTTGAACTTAAATTCAAGGAAATAATTTTTGTTATTCTTTCCAATCCTGAAAATGCCGGCATTTTATCTTATGTAAACAGTATTGTGGATCAGCAAAAAACACCTGTTTGGGAAGTGATGGAAGCTAATTACATGTTTAACCTGACCATTGACGAATACGCCCGGATTGCAGGTCGCAGTACAGCGGCATTTAAGCGTGAGTTTAACGAACATTACGGCACATCGCCAGGCAAATGGCTTACCAACCGAAGATTGGAACGAACAAAATTATTACTGGCTACAAGTAAAAAAACAATCGGGGAAATAATATATGACTGTGGGTTTGAAAATATATCCCATTTCAGTAGAATTTTTAAAGAGAATTATGGTATGTCTCCAATGCAGTTCAGGCAGAATAACCCTGTTGTTTCAATGGCTCAGTAGCTTTTATTTGTAATTTTCAATTTGTAAAATAACTTTCCTGTTTCTTCAGATTACGTCTGTCGAAACGGGAATTTTTATTTTTCCATGCATTGGTATTCAAAAGAAAAGCTTGTTTTATTTTTATTTGGATTCAATCTAAAAAACAAAATCTTTGAGCCAATAAGAAAAACTGAAACTTATGGTTCAGCCTAATTTTGAATCGACAATATTATTTATCAATTTAAAAATTACGATCATGAAAAAGCTATTTATTACACTGTTTGTTGTGGGATTTGTATTGGCAGGTAGAATTCAAAGTCAATCCGGAAATCCTGTAAAAGATTCCGCACCTGTAATTCTTGAGAACGACAAGGTGAAAGTAACAGAGTTTGTTAGTGAACCAGGAGGAGATGCCTGTGGAAAAGGAAAACACAGTCACAAAGAGCGACTTGTAATTGCGATTACTGATGCTTCTATTAAACTCACAACAGAGGATGGAAAAACACAAAACCTGGATTTAAAAGCAGGTACAGCATTCTGGGGAGGTACTGAAACTCATTCGGTGATAAATACCGGGAAACAACCTGCTAAGTTTTATGCAGTAGAAGTCAAGGAGACTAAATAGAAAATCAAAGAACATTTATTCAGGAATATTATAAATAGTCAACGTTATGAATCACGAAGAAATGACTAATGTTAAGCGAAAAGAGCAACTTAAAAATGTAGTTGAAAAATATTTCGAATCATTCAGGACAAAATCCTTCGATTCAATCCCATACAGTGAAGAAGTTGTTTTAAGGGCGCCAATTGTACCCGGAGGTGTGCATAGTCCGCTTAAAGGCAAACAGGAACTACTTACAAAATGGTGGCAACCTTTGGAACCTGCATTGGAAGGAATAAACATTAAAATCATAGATCGGTTCTACAATGATTCACTAACTGGAGTAATTGCCAAAGCCGATTTTACTTTAGCCGGTC
>Ga0116152_10004005_pt1 | contig 11695 bp, 9 predicted proteins | sample AD_UKC119_MetaG_FD_89894 | JGI IMG/M metagenome (GOLD analysis project Ga0116152, IMG submission 89894) | Active sludge microbial communities of municipal wastewater-treating anaerobic digesters from Hong Kong - AD_UKC119_MetaG | ecosystem: Engineered > Bioreactor > Anaerobic > Digestate...
GATCCAGATTGAGATGATGGAGCAATTGCTCAGCAAAAAATAAGTGAATTAGCCGATCATCATGTTGGCATGGGCATATTTGTATTTCGAATAGAACACTTTTTTACTGATCGAAAGCGCAAGCGTAAGCGTACCAATCCGGCCGATAAACATTGAAAAAATGATGATGATCTTACCTGCCATCGACAGGCTGCCAGTAATGCCCGTACTTAACCCAACCGTTCCAAAAGCTGAAAACTCTTCAAAAAACAGGTTCAATGCCGGAATATCAGGATCGGTGATGGTAAGGAAAAAAGTGGAAATAAAAATTATTGACAAAGAAAATAGAGCCACCGAATAAGCACGGTCAACTGCGGTGAAAGAAATGGTATGCTTAAAAAACTCCACGTTTTCCTTCCCGCGGATGGTGGCCAATGCTGATTTTAATATCACAGCAAATGTGGTGATCTTGATCCCCCCGCCGGTAGATCCTGATGAGGCTCCAATAAACATTAAAAAAATGATCAAAATCAACGCAGGCGTCCGAAGTGTTGCAAAATCAATGGTATTAAAACCCGCTGTTCGGGCCGTAACCGATTGAAACAAAGAGGTGATCACAATCTCAAGTGTTGATTCGGATCTGGAAAGACTTTCCTGTTCAAGGAAATAAAATCCAACAGCGCCTATTACAAGCAGCACCGAAGTAGTTACCAGCGTTACCTTGGTATTCACCCGCAATCGTTTCCACGGGTGCCTTATCCGCTTTTTATAATCACCAACATTAAACACATCCTGAATGGTGATGAATCCCAATCCGCCAAATATAACAAGGGCAATGATGATCAGTTGTAATCCGTATAAATTTCGAATAGCGGAATCGTAAAGGTTATCAGTAAACAATGCAAACCCGGCATTATTAAAAGCCGATACAGCATGGAACAACGAATAAAATATTTTATCTCGCGCTTTACCAAATTGGATGGAATCGCCCCAGGCATGAAAGATCAGCAAAGTGCCAATAGCTTCAAAAAATATGCTGTACAAAACGATCTCACGCAATATCTTACGGGTGTCGGAGAGCTTTTCAGCACTTAAAAAATCCTTCACCAGTGATTGATAGCGGATGCCTCCGATTTTTCGGGAAAAGGTAACAAAAAAGGTGGCAAAGGAAATGATATTGATCCCACCCAATTGAATAAGAATCAGGATTACAAGCTGGCCTTTAAATGTAAAAAATGAGGCTGTATCAACCACAATCAGGCCGGTTACGCAGCTGGCACTTGTTGCCGTAAAAAGTGCATCAAGAAAGGAAATGCCTGAGTGAGTCATTTCCGGCAAGGTTAATAATCCTGTTCCGATGGCAATTAAAAATACAAACGACATCAATAGCAGCGTGGCGGGGCTAAAGTTTAATTTCCCGGGGAGTATTGACCTTTTCCCAATTTCAAAAAGCACGGAAAAAAGAAAATAAATCTGCAGAAAAATCAGCAGGTAAGCAGCCATATGTTCGCTGTCGAGATGACTTGCAAGCAAATCAAGAATACGACGGCCTGAAGTAAAAATGATAGACAGATATATGATGAGCAGAAGCAGGATGATCCCTTCCACCCAGTTATTCCTCACAAACCGGATGGGATGAAAATCATAGAAGATACGCACCATGTATTTTAAAAAATAGAAAAGGAGGCTAAAATCAACAATGTAAGAGGTAATTTCAGAAGATAGTGTATCCTTTGGAAATCCATAATAATAAACGATACTTAATATTGCAAGAATGGAAACCAAAACACTGGAATACTTGAACCAGGAAAGCACTTTGGTTTTGCTATCGTAAATGGCAAGATTTATCTTCTCCCGAAACTTATAGAAACTATCAGGCATTTTTAACCGTTGATATCAATGAACTTCTGAATATCTTTCTTTTTGCCGAACAGCACAAGAAAATCATTTTCAGTTACCACCCTGTTCGACGACGGCACCCCGGTAATATGCTGCTCGGGTAACTCTTTGCCTTCCTTCATCACCATTATTTCATTTTTCATGGTAATAAGGCTCAGGTTGTAGGCATCACGCAGGTTCAGTTCCTCAATGGTTTGCCCGATTGTTTTACGCGGCGGTTTAAGCTCCGCGATCTGGTAATCATCAGGTAGTTTAAGGTACGAAATTACATTTGGATTGATCAATCGTTCAGCCACAAGGACTCCCACATCCGACTCAGGTGAAAATATCTCTTCAAGCCCCAGTTTTTCAAGGATAGTCCTGCTTGCTTCACCCTTAGCCCGAACGATGATCCGTTTTACCTTTAACTCAAGCAGGTTAACGGCACAAAGTAAAAGCTGTTCAAAATCATCGCCAATGGCAATTACCACCGCATCAAAATTGTGGATATTCTGTGAAATCAGGGCTTTTTTATCAGAAGCATCCATGGCCACCGCATACGATACTTCATTGGAGATATAGTCAACCCGTTCCTCGTCAATATCAATGGCCATAACCTCTGCTCCCAGGTTGGTCAACGACCGGGCAATAGCCTCTCCAAACTGTCCGATCCCGATAACTGCAAATTGATTTTCTGCCATTTTTATTTATTTCAATTTGATAAACAAACAATTTTAGTCATTGGCTTTCAAAGTTCGATAAATCTTTCACGACTTATCGTTTTCAACGCGGATTTTTAGCGTATCCTTTGGATCATACATTTTATGCTCAATGATATGTGCCGGCATATTCACATTTTTCTCAATCAATATATCCTTTATCTCCCTCATGATCCGACTTTTTACAGGTTCGCCAAGCAAACTCTGATCTTCCTTTTTATCCTTAAAAATATCGATCCAAAAAGTAACCTTCAGCCCGATGGAACTTTCGCCAAATGATTCAAGTGTAACATTGGGTTGTGGTTTTTTTAAAACATCCTTTTGTACACCAATGTGTTTTATAATCAGCTCGCGCACCATTTCCACATCTGTATATGTATCCACGCCCAACTCAAAATCAAGGCGTAAAAGTCCGTCGCGGGTATAGTTGGTAAATACATTGGTGATAACCGTTGCATTGGGAATATAAATATCTCTCCCATCCACCATCTTTATTTGAGTTGTGCGAAGATCGAGCCCTTTCACAGGCCCCTTGATCCCCGAAACCTCAATAATATCACCGATTTTAAACGGACGGTTGATCGCAAGGAGAATTCCGGCCAGAAAATTTTCAGCAATATCTTTAAACGCAAACCCAACAATGATGGCCGTAACACCGGCACCTGCCATCAGGCTGCTTGCAATGCCTCCAAGTCCCAGGTTAAAAAGCGCGATGGTCAATCCGATCAGGTAAAAACTCCACTTCAGGAATTCGCTGATAAATGAAGCAACCAGGCTGTCTTTCCATCGTTTTTGTATCCTGATCCGGAACATCCGGTAAAAGATCTTTCCGATGATTATAAAAGCGATAAGAATAGTTAAACTCACAATTATATCAGGCGTGCGTGTAACTACCGACATCCAGAAATGATTAAAAGAAGCTATTAAACGTTCGTACATAATTTGCAAAATTTAAAATGCCCTAACAGCTAAAACCATCGCTTTCGCCGCATGTAGATATACATGCCAATCCCCAGGATCAGCATAGCAATTAAAATAACAGGATAACCCCATTTCCAGTTCAACTCGGGCATATTCTGAAAATTCATACCATATATACCGGCCACAAAAGTGAGTGGAATAAAGATGGTGGCAATAATGGTAAGCGTTTGCATCACTTTGTTCATTTGGTTACTGATCTGGCTCATGTAAAATTCCATGAGCGAAGTGAGCATTTCACGCTGATTGTCAAGATGATCCACCATGTTTTTTATATGATCAAACACGTCATTAAAATAGTTGTAATATTCATCATTGATAAATGCTGAATCATCGTTGGTTATATCCTTCAGGGCATCACGAACAGGGTAAATAACCTTTCGAAGGGCTGATAAAACCTTTTTATGTTCAATGATCTTACCCACAACTTCCTCCCGGGGATTTTCAAAAACTTCAAGCTCCAGTTCGCTGATGCTACGTTCTACCCATTCGATGGTAAGCAGATACTGATCCACAATGGCATCCACCAGTAAAAACAATAAATAATCGGGTCCCCTTCCGCGTGCCTTCGATTTGCCTGAAAGTATACGTTCCCTCACCCCATCAAACGGATCACCTTTGTATTCCTGAAACGATAAAATTATATCCTTCCCCACAATAAAACTGATATGCTCAATATTATATATTCCCTCATCATCGCCTGTTCCGGGCTTGAGCATTTTCATTGTTAAAAAAAGGTAATTATCATACTCCTCCAGCTTGGGTGGATGGCCAACATGAACGATATCCTCAAGTGTAAGGTTGTGTATATTGAATTGTTGGCCGGCTTCGATTACAAGGTTAATATCATGAAGTGAGTCGAAATTAAACCAGTTAACAGCTTCAGACTTTTTGTGAGCGATAAGCTCCTGAAGTGAGTCCGATTCTTTTACTTCAGCAATTTTATCATCAAAGCTGAATAGTGTAATTCCGGTTTTACCCTCTTTGGGTTGACCCGTGTAAACAATAGAACCCGGAGGCAAACCAACTTTCTCACTTATCTTTGTGTGGCTTTTCTTCAGTATCTTTTTTAAAGACGATGGTGCGATAGGGGAACGGAATTTCGATGCCTTCATGATCAAATCGTTTTTTTACAGAATACAATAAATCGGTGTAAAGGGCAAAAGCCAGATCATTGCTGGCTGTCCACACATAAGCTCTCAGATTGATTGAAAAATCGCCATGCCCTACCACCCTTACCAAAACAGCAGGTTCGCCGGTTTGTTTTTCTTCACTGGTCCGGTTATCCATAAAATTAGGATGTTTTTCAGCTTCCTCCTGAATGATTTTCATGGCTTTATCCATGTCTGCATCATAGCTAATACTGAACTCTACATACTTGCGGATGGATTCATCGGCAATACTGCTGTTTATAAGAATATCATCACTAATCTGGTTATTGGGAATGATCACCCTCCTGTTTTCATAATCTTTTATTATCGTATGTCGCAGGGTAATCTCCTCCACAGTTCCTTTGCGTGCGTTTGAAATTTCCAGCGTATCACCTACCCTGAAGGGTTTAAATATCAGAATAAATATACCACTGATGATATTAGCAAAAGCCTTTTGTGATGCAAAACCCACAATTGCTGCAAATATTCCCGCTCCTGCGAATAACGCAGTTCCCAGCGATTTCAAAAAAGGTATTTTCAAAAAAATGAAAATGATCGCTATGGAAAAAATGATATATGGCAACGCATTTTTGAGGAACGAAAAGTTGGTAGGATCGCTTTTAATAATGGAAGAATACTTTTTAATAAAAACGTTGGTTAGTTTCCTCAGAATTATACTTGCCAACAAGGCTACCAGGAAAGTACCAACAACCAGTACCACATATTTAAAAATATCCCAATCAATAAATTCACGCATAAGAATATCCCGATTAAACTGTAAAATTAATGCTAATACAAGCGCTATCGGGGCAAAAAGCCAAAAGTTTTCACAAACTAATTCACAGCAAAAAAAAGAGCGAAAATCATTGATTCCCGCTCTTTCCTATCATCTTAAGCGATCTTTATCGTTCGCGCCGGTTTGGGTTTTGCCTCTTCTCTTTTTGGAATCTCAATTTTCAGGATCCCATCTTCGTAACGGGCTGAGATCTTTTCTCCATCCACCAGGTTTTCAGGCAGAGTAAAACTGCGGGTAAACGATTGGTAACTGAACTCCCGACGTGAGTAATTCTCTTTTTCTTCCGATTTTGAATCTTCTTTTTCAGAAGATATCGTCAGCAGGTTGTTTTCCAGGTTGATATTAAAATCCTTTTTAGTCAAACCCGGTGCAGCAACTTCAATTTTAAATTCGTTTTCATTTTCCTTCACATTCACCGCCGGTAAAGTGGTGTTTGTAGATGAAAAATTACTGTTTGACCAATCCATCCAGTCGCGGGATAAAAAATTATCAATCAAGGATGGAAATGAGGGCCAGTAGTTGTCGGTTTTTTTAATGAGTGTCATTGCTAAATCCTCCTTAATTTTAAATGTTAAACAATCTGTTTTTTTTTTAATCATAGTCGAAACTGCTTTTTCAAATACCATTCCAAACATGATCAATAACTTCAGGTAAACGCTTACTACATATTATGTAATAATCACTTACAAGATTTATAATTAATTTATACAAATTGAAAAATTGTCAGTTTAAGAATTGAGTAAATGACAGAATTTCACAACAAAAAATTAATAAAAACTCAGGGAATTATGGAAGCCAGTTTGCCACCCATCCAGGCAAAGGGAAGATATACTGACATACCTGCAAACCAGAACCAAACAGGATGTGGAACCATGATGAGGTTGATCAATCCGAACGACATCAAAATAGCACCCACGATCAATGCATATAGTGTCGCTTTTTCCTTCACAATGATCCCTGCGACAAACCCACCGGCAAGTGAACCCATGGCCCAGGCAAGGATGATAAAAAGATAAGCGCCAATGGGTAAAGAAGCAATATGGGCTTTCATCGCCTCTATATTTCCGGGGTCAATGCCTTCAGCCAGCGGGTAATATTTTGCACTAAATGCTTCAACAATATAGGTTGCAATGCCCCCGGCGATCAATCCTGCGATCAAAGAAAAAAATCGTTTTGCCATATTTCTGAATTAATCCAGGTTAAAATGCTGAAATGCTGAGCAAAAATAATCAATCTAATAAGCAGCCCAGCTTTTAATCGTTATTTCTTCCATATCAATCCTGGTGAATGCAAATATAAATGCCGAAGCCAGCCGTGCATTGGTGATCAGCGGTATGTTAAAGTCCACAGCCGACCGCCGGATGGTGTAGTCATTGGCTAGCTCGCCCTGCGTTAAGTTCTTGGGAATATTCACCACCAGGTCGAATTGTTTGTTACGGATATAATCCAGCACATTGGGTGCAACACCTTCATCGGGCCAGTGAAGCATGGTGGAGGGAATGCCATTGGCCTTCAGAAACTCGTGCGAACCACGGGTTGCAAACAGGTTGATACCCTTTTCAGTGAGCAGCCTCGCACTGTTCAGCAACTCCAGTTTATCACGCATTGGACCGGAGCTAATCATCACGTTTCCTTTGGGTATACGGTAACCAACCGAAAGCATCGCTTTAAGCACAGCATCGTAATAATCATCACCAATACAACCCACCTCACCGGTAGATGCCATATCCACACCCAGCACCGGATCAGCCTTGGAAAGCCGGCTGAAAGAGAATTGGGAAGCTTTCACACCAATGTGATCCAAATCGAAAATACTTTTAGAAGGTTTAACATAAGGGACTTCCAACATAATCTCCGTTGCAAGCTGAATGAAATTCGATTTCAGTACCTTCGAAACAAATGGGAAACTCCTGGAAGCACGCACATTGCATTCAATCACTTTGATATCATTATCCCGCGCCAGGAACTGGATGTTAAAGGGTCCGCTGATTTTAAGCTCTCCTGCGATCTTGCGGGCAGCCCTTTTAATCCGCCGAACCGTTTCAAAATAGATCTTCTGCGGTGGAAAAACCATGGTGGCATCCCCGGAGTGAACTCCGGCAAACTCGATGTGCTCGCACATGGCATAGGCCATGATCTCGCCTTTATCAGCCACGGCGTCGATCTCAATCTCTTTGGCCTGTTCAATGAATTCGGTGACAACCACCGGGTGTTTTTTGGACACTTTAGCGGCCAGTTCCAGGAAATGCTCCAGCTCTTCCTGATTGGAAACCACGTTCATGGCAGCTCCCGATAATACATAAGATGGGCGTATCAGCACCGGAAAGCCCACCCTGCCTACGAACTTATTAATATCTTCCAGGCTGGAGGCTTCTTCCCATTTAGGTTGGTCAATGCCCAATCCGTCAAGCATCATCGAGAATTTGTGCCGGTTTTCTGCCCGGTCAATTGAAGTGGGTTGCGTACCGAGTATGGGCACTCCAGCACCAAACAGCCGCATGGCCAGGTTGTTCGGAATTTGTCCGCCGGTGGATAATATCGTCCCTTTGGGTTGCTCCAGGTCAATGATATCCAATACCCTTTCGAAACTCAGCTCATCGAAATAGAGTCGATCTGTGACGTCGTAATCCGTCGAAACGGTCTCGGGGTTGTAATTGATCATGATCGAGCGGTAGCCGTGCTTATTGATCGCTTGAACAGCATTTACCCCGCACCAGTCGAACTCCACCGAAGAACCGATGCGATAAGCCCCGGATCCGAGCACCACCACCGATTTACCATCCTCAGCAAATTCAACATCATGTTTTTTCCCGCCATAGGTGATATACAGGTAATTGGTCTGTGCCGGGTACTCCGCAGCCAGTGTGTCAATCTGTTTCACAACAGGAAGTATCCCTTTTTCCTTGCGATATTTTCTAACCTCAAAACTCACATCGTCCATTTCATCAGCGGTGGGCTTAAGAATAAGCCGTGCCAACTGGAAATCAGAGAATCCTTTTTTCTTCGCCTGCCTGAAAAGTTCATCCGGGACTTTTTCCAGGGTTTTGTATTGGTTGAGATTTACACTCAAATCAAAGATCAGTTTTAGCTTTTGCAAAAACCAGCGATCAATACGGGTAAAATCATGGATTTGATCGATGGAATAACCCGCTTCAAAGGCTTTTTCGATAACAAAAATGCGCATTTCAGTAGGATTGGAGAGCTCCCTGTCGATATCTTCCACAACGATGTCGCGGTTACCGACAAAACCATGCGCCCCCTGCCCGATCATGCGCAACCCTTTCTGGATAGCCTCCTCAAAGGTCGTCCCGATGGCCATCACCTCACCCACCGATTTCATTGAAGAACCGATGGTGTGGCTCACACCGCTGAATTTGGACAAATCCCAGCGGGGGATTTTGCAAACCACATAATCGAGTGCCGGCTCAAAAAAGGCAGAAGTTGTTTTGGTGATCGCATTTTTCAGTTCGTGCAAACCATAACCCAAACTGAGTTTGGCAGCCACAAATGCCAGCGGGTAACCCGTGGCTTTGGAAGCCAGCGCCGATGAACGTGACAAGCGGGCATTCACCTCAATCACGCGGTAGTCCTCCGAAGCCGGATCGAGGGCATACTGCACATTGCACTCACCCACAATGCCGATGTGGCGGACAATTCGGATGGACAGCTCACGCAGCTTATGATACTCACGATTGGTAAGCGTTTGCGAAGGGGCTACCACGATGCTCTCACCGGTGTGGATCCCAAGCGGATCGAAGTTTTCCATGTTGCACACCGTGATGCAATTGTCATGTCGGTCACGCACCACTTCGTATTCGATCTCTTTCCAGCCCTTGAGCGATTCTTCCACAAGCACCTGCGGACTGTATGAAAAGGCATTGGTAGCCAGTTTAAGCAGTTCATCTTCATTGTTTGCAAAACCGCTGCCCATACCTCCAAGCGCATAAGCCGCCCGAACAATGACAGGGTATCCAAGCTTATTGGCCGCTTCACGGGCATGCTCCACTGAAGCGGCGGCAATGCTGCGGGCCGTTTTTACATCTATCTGTTTGAGCTTCTCAACAAAGATGTCGCGGTCCTCGGTATCGATAATGGATTGTACGGGTGTGCCAAGCACGTTAACATTGTATTTTTCAAGGATCTTTTTTTGGTAAAGCTCCACCCCGCAATTCAACGCTGTTTGTCCGCCAAAGGCAAGCAGGATGCCATCCGGCTTTTCTTTTTTGATCACCTTTTCCACAAAAAATGGCGTTACGGGCAGGAAGTATATTTCGTCGGCCACCCCTTCCGAAGTTTGAACGGTGGCGATATTTGGATTGATGAGTACGGTTTTGATTCCCTCTTCACGGAGTGCTTTAAGAGCTTGTGAGCCGGAATAGTCGAATTCGCCGGCCTCACCGATCTTGAGGGCTCCCGATCCGAGGATGAGTACTTTTTTGATCATGTATTATGTTTCATTTTTCGCTCGCGGATTTCGCAGATATCGCAGGGAAGAAATTGATTTGATCCTTTGAATTGTGAAAACCCTGGAGCATTAATTTATTTCCCTTTATAATTCTCAATTAATTGAATAAAATCGTCGAATAAAAATTCGGTGTCGGTGGGGCCACCACTGGCCTCAGGGTGGAATTGGGTGGAGAAAAACGGCTTTGTTTTATGTTTGATCCCCTCGCAAGTGCCATCATTCACATTCATAAAAAGCGGCTCCCAATCGGCACCCAATGCCTTTTCATCCACCGCAAAACCATGGTTCTGGGAGGTGATGTAACAGCGCTCGGCCCCTACTTTTTGCACCGGCTGATTGTGACTGCGATGCCCGTATTTCAGTTTGTAGGTGGAAGCGCCCGATGCAAGCGCCATCAACTGGCTTCCCAAACAAATCCCGAAGATTGGTTTATCAGCTTCCAGCGCTTTGGCCAGCGACTGAATCGTTGGCTTGCACATTTCCGGGTCGCCGGGTCCGTTGGTAATGAAGAGGCCGTCGTAATCATCAGCATTAAACTGATGGTCGTAGGGAGCCCTTATCACTGTAGTATTACGGTCGAGGAGGCAGCGGATGATGTTGTTTTTTACACCGCAGTCGAGCAGCAGTATCTTGTGTTTTCCTTCGCCGTACACCTGTTTTTCCTTTGGCGAAACCATCCCCACGAGGTTATCCTGATTGGGATCGTACCAATCCACATCCTGATCATCAAAAACGATTTTGCCCAGCATGGTGCCGCTTTCGCGCAAAATCTGCGTTAGTTCGCGGGTATCGATACCCGAAATGCCGGGGATGCCCTGCGACTTGAGCCAGTCGCTCAGACTTTGTTCTGCATTCCAGTGCGAATACGCTTCCGAATAATCGGAGATCACAAAGCCCTGCACAGCAATCTTGTCGGATTCATAAAATTTATGGAGGTTCTGTTCGGTCTCTTCACCCGGAACGCCATAATTGCCCACCAGCGGATAAGTGGCCACCAGGATTTGCCCTTTGTAAGATGGATCGGTAAGACTCTCTGGGTAACCCGTCATGGCCGTATTGAAGACCACTTCGCCGGCCATGGCCGACTCGCTGCCGAAGGAGGTGCCCGGGAATTCCATACCGTTTTCAAGGATCAACCTTGCTTTCATAGTATCAGTATTTAGTCATTTTGGACAGGAAATTGCGTCCTGTTCCCGGGAAAGCAAAAGTAATACAGGTTGATTGGAGGGCAGTAAAAAAGCTTTCAGAAGTTATTAAGAATGGTTGATAATTGTTTCAATTTTAATGAAAGGAGCTATAATTTTAGAAAATTTAAATACGCACAATTTTTTATATACGCAAAGTTTCGCGGAGAAGCACAGAGTTACGTAGGGATATTAAATATTAAATTCATTCTATCATATTCCCCAATTAACCTATTTACAAATTCACCAATTTACGAATTCACCTATTTACGAATTCACCTATTTACCTTCTAATAACAATCCGGATCACCAATTCACCGATTTAACTAATTCAACCGATTCAACCAATTCAACTGATTCAACAATTTCAACCAACTCCACCACACGCCTATTTCCCCTAAAGGGGATTAGCTTTCGCACATTAATTGTGAAATTTATTCCGTTCATCCCACTCGACTAAATACAAATTCACCTATTTACGAATTCACCTATTAACCTCCTGTTAGCTTTCGGGATCACCAATTCACCGATTTAACTAATTCAAC
>Ga0116152_10004008_pt1 | contig 11691 bp, 4 predicted proteins | sample AD_UKC119_MetaG_FD_89894 | JGI IMG/M metagenome (GOLD analysis project Ga0116152, IMG submission 89894) | Active sludge microbial communities of municipal wastewater-treating anaerobic digesters from Hong Kong - AD_UKC119_MetaG | ecosystem: Engineered > Bioreactor > Anaerobic > Digestate...
ACAACTCATTCCTGAAAGCTTTATCCTTTTGGTATAAAATAGGAACTGACGGTTGAATCATTGATAATATCCCCTCATTTTTTAGCAATCTCATGGATTGAACTAAAAAATGAAGCGCAGGGTTCTCATCGGGAATATTTATGTCACTTTTATATCTAATTCTCTCATTTAACTCTTTAAAGTATTTCTTTCTACTTGGTTCCCTGCCATTTACTTCTGCTAAATTAAATGGCGGATTCCCAATGATCAATGAAAAATCATTAGGTGGATTATCCGTTATAAATTCAAAAAAGTCTTTAGTGATAATATTATCACTCATGTCGGGAAACTTCAACTTCCCCCATGTAGGTGGATCTAAGTTGACTTCATCTAAAATTGCTAAAGCCAAACTAAAAATAGACAATCGTATAGCATCTTGTTGAATGTCTATACCATGAATACTTTTTAGCAATAAATCTTTTAGAACAGCAAGAGACGGTTTTTCTAACTTTCCTGTTTTTTGCCATTGCTCATACCTCCACCATTGAACAATGCGTTTGTATGCTTTGACTAAAAAAATACCTGAACCGCAACTTACGTCAATCAGCTTAAAGTCTTTTTGAGGAACTTTAAGTGGCATACACTCATCTACAAGAGTGGAGACGATCATCTCAGGGGTATATACAATATCTTTACTGTCAGTTAGTAATTCTTCATATACAGAACTGATAACCTCTACCGGTAAATGCGAAAACGAATATAATCTCCAAAGAACATAACTTCCATTTTGAACATTGCCATCTAAATATTCTGCTAACTTTTGTACTTCACTTTTCTGAATGGCTTCCCTTGCATCAGCTTCATTTTCTTTATGCCATTCAAATATTTTTCCATTGAAATCTTCTGCTAATTTGTCTAACAAAAGAAGCAATTTTCCATTACGGATAACGTCGCAGAAATCAGTACATTGAAAATTGTTTTTAAAGTATGTCCCTGCAAAATAGCCACTTTTAGAATCTTCATCGCGCTCCTCCAAATATTTAATTAAAAGACTCTGTACTAAAAGTTTTAATGCAACATGTTTATCGAGATTTGATTCTTTCTGAAAACCCTCATATACATTTTTAAGTCCCCTGATCAAATCTCGAGTAGCTGATTGTTCAAATTGGAAACTCTTTTTATTGAGGTCCTCTTCCCAGAACAAACCATCATCAAAACTTTGAGCATTAAACGATTTTATTGCGTCCCCTGTTTTCCTGATAATTTCCTCTGCATAATGCTCTTTATTTTCTTTAGGCTTTTCCCTTGCATCAAAAAAACTTACACTAGATTTTTCTATAATTATATATGCAGGCACATGACAACCATTCCACATATTTTTATGGATACGGTTTCTATCTTCATTACTTAACTTCTTTTCAGTGTAATCAAATACATACAATTGAGGAACAGCAGATCTTCCGTCTTTGAAATATCGAAAATAGACTGCGTTTGCCTCAAATTTGCATGCAGATTCCAGAGAAAATAGTATGTCAGGGGTGGCAATTGTTAATGGAAGTGTTTCATAATTTGCTGTCAATAATACACCACTAGTCTCTGCTTTGGATATAAAAGAAAAGTTAAGCTCCTGAATGCGTTCTTCAAAAACTGACACTGGCATATTAAAATGAAACTATTTGCTGATTACTTTGTAAAGATACAATTATACTAGATTAAAAAGGTCTATGGTTTACCAATTTATTTTCTGTTCTGGTAACAGTAATCTCTTCCCAAAAATCGGGGTTTTTGGTTAAATCAGAATCAGCATAACAACTTTCATACATTTTTTTTATTGAATCTTGCTTGTGTTGCAAATCCCCTTTAACAGCATTCTTAGTTACCCAATAATTTACCATACCTCTAGAGATAACAGAATCTTTACCTGGTTCTTTTAATAATCGAAAATCATCTTCAAGTTTGATTTCAAATTTGTAAGTATCGGTCCCATCTGACAATTCGAACTCAACTTGTTCTCCACGCTTTAAAAAAGGTTCATTTTTTATTTCCCTTAAGTCTTTTAGTGTTTGAAGACAATTACCTACTTCACTATTAAATTTGGGAACATCATAACTGTCATGGCTTGTCGGATTTAACACAAACTTTCTTTGACTATCTAGATCTTCAAAAAGAGTTTTATCTAGACCAGCATTTTCCGCAAATATTTTGCATTGTACAATTAATCCATTCAAATCATGTAAATTAAATTCAGACGTATAATGATATTTTTTAGGGAGAAATTCCTTACAAAATGATTCTGCTTCTTTACGTAAAAAATTACCTGCTATTTCATATTCCTTTTTGTGGTAGTAAAGCTCAGCCTTTTCAAGATAAGTATCAGATTTTTTAATAAAGGGTTGTGGTATTCCATCCTTTTCACAGTCATACATTTCAATATATTTCCAATTTTCTTGTCCTGATTGCTTTATTTTATGTCTCAATAACTCAAAGAAATTACGATCGTGAGTTAAAATAATCAACTGATTATCGAGAAACTCTTTTAAAATAATATTCAAAACAATTTCTCGATTACTCATATCTAAGCTTATTAACACATCGTCAAGAACCAGAACTTTTGGTGTATCAGAAGCAGCAGTTCCTCCAATTTTTTGATCTAACATTGCAAAACGAATTGATAAAGCTATTGCTGTTAGCTTTGCTTCATTTAGAAATGTGTGTGGGCGAGTGATTTTTTGTTTGTCAGCCGGTACTTTGTCGTGATTGAAATGTGCGTTGACAAATACTTTAGGGGCAACAGTTTTATGATTGCGTTTGGTAGTGCTTCCTGTTTCAAAGGCATCGTAAGTGCAAGGCTGTAATTCTAAACTAACTGTAAATGGTTGTTTGAATTTTATCAAATAATCATTTACAGATTCAATTATTGAATCAAGATAAAATTGTAGTTCAGAACTAAATTTTTCAACAGCAGCAGCAAATGTCTTGTACGGTTGCTCATGCATTTTCCCTCTAGGATGCATTCCAGGTTTAATATATTCCCACCAATCCTGCGCATTAGCTGTAGAAGTAATCCCATCATGGCGAACCAATATTTCTCTAAAATTAATGAACACCAAAATGTCTTTATCCATGATGGGAAACAAGTCAATTTGATATGGGTTTTTAAAATCATGCATTTTGGAAAGCAACTTATAATTAATTAACTCACTTCCCTGCACTGCCTGCCTAACCAGATTACCTGTTCTAGTGTTTACCGTGCTATTTGAAATTGTTTTTTCAGTAATTGACTCATGATCATCTTCAAACACTATTTTAATATAGCTATCTTCAGTATCAGGAGCAAAACGATTTCTTAGATTTTCGTCATGGTTATATTGAAAATACTTTTGAACCTTATTTGGAGTATCTTTAAACACGCTTTGTAAGAATGTATATAACGCCCAATACAAACTACTTTTACCACTTCCATTCTCTCCAAAAATTAGCGCATTGTCTCTATCAAAATCAATATTTACCTCACCATAGAAAAATTTGAAATGCTTGAGTTTTATTTGTTTAATTTTGTTCATCACATGACAGTTTTTATTGGCATTACAATGTCCGCCAGTTTGATGTCCATTAACTTTAAGTTATTACGAATCTCATTGTCTTTTTCTCTCAGTTTCTGATAAGCAATATGAATCACTTCTATTTTTTCTTCATCAGAGGCTAAATGCTCAATAGATTTGAAGTCTCGCTCGGCATATTTTATAAATTCAATTCCAGCATTTTTAAAATCTTCTTCAAAGAATAGTTCCATAACCATAGCGTCAATTAGCTCCTCAAATTGTTGAGCAATGTGTGAATTAGGAACATGCTGATTAATTGGATTCATGTTTCTATATGACCTATCGTTTAACCAAAGTACGTAGTAAACGAAACCTGCTAAAATTTTTTGTTTTTCAATTCCAACATTTACAATAGGAATCGATTCTAATGGTGCTTTTTTAATTTTAGGAAAGGTTTTCTTGCTATCAGAAAAAGATTTAATCCAATAATATTTAATCGTACTCGAATTTATTAATGCTAACAAGTAAGTCAATTTTAACTTCGAGTTTTCATGTAAAAAGATATTATAGATAGTGTTTAGAGTATAGATAAATGGAGGGCAAAGACAACCCTCAGGAAAAGCTCCAATTTGCCTAACTAAAATTCTTTGTTTTTCATATACTAATGGATTACCTCCACTTTTAATTGCGTCAGGTCTGAAGCACACAAATTCGGTTGAATCCTTTAGCAGATACTTATTTACATTAATCCCATCTACCACAGGTAAATAGTCTTTGTCTATTTTCGTTTTAGAAACAAATTTTGTTCTATCAAATGTTTGAATCCCAAAATATGCACGACCGAACTCACTTAAAACTGGAAAATTCTGCAATTTGCTTAAAATTGGGTCTCCAATCAGATCAAAATTAAAGGAATATTGATCTTTCATAATAGATTGTTGAACAATTCTCAATTTTGGTGTTTCATTTAACTCATAAAATGATTTATCATAAATGTCTTTGATAGCAATCTGTTCTGTTGTACTTATCTCACTTACTTTGTTCCCAATTAAAATTGAATTGTCAACAGATGCATTTAAAAAGATTGGCACATAAAAACGAACAACCTCTTTCACATGCAAGTTCTTAGTTATTAATTCTCTTAGCTTATCATTATGTTTATTCTTTAAAAATGTATTAGGTGTAATATAACAAAGGACACCTCCGTTCTCTTCACAAAAAGAAATTCCAGCTTCAAAGAATAAATGATAAAGATCTGTTTTGTATTGCGCTGAAACGTAATTTTTACGTAATGCTTGTTGTTGTTCTATTGTTAATTTTGTATTCTGAAGTAGTACATAAGGAGGATTGGCTATCACAATATTAAAATCTTCTACTCCATACATCCATTTTGGATCAAACCAATCTGCTTTTTCATGTCCAAAAGGGTTCCAAACACTAAGTTTATAAGCTCTACTTTCTTGATCAGAGAATAAATGAACTTGGCTTTTAAAAATATTGTTTTGAACACGTGTAAAGCGCTCTTTTATTTTGTCTTTTGCTTTACCTGTACTTTGCAAGTAATCATTTCTTAGTTGTTCTAGTTGTTGTAATTCTTCATAATTATCAAACAATCCCTGTTGTCCACCTTCAGGGGGTAATTTTAATAAAGTATCAGCAGTTACAAATTTGAATTCAAGATTGGGTAATGGTAGAATTCCTCTGTTAGCTTCAGCATCATCAATATTTTCATCCACAATAAGAGATAGAAAACATCTTAGTTTTGAAATTTCAGCGGCTACTGGTTGAATATCTACGCCATAAAGCGAATTCTGAATAACTCCAATTTTACGGGCATATTCTACTCCAGAGGCTTCCAGTTTTTCACGTAATTGTTTTTTAATTACGGGATTTGAAACTCTTGCAACTTGTCGTTGTTTCCACCATTCAGATTCTGGGTCTAACTTTTGCAAAGCTTGAACAATCTTTTGTAAAATCCCCATTGGGAAGGCTCCCGAACCACATGCCGGATCAAGTATTTTCACCTTATCCAATGCATCCAGAATTCTTTCCAATTCATCATCAGAAAAATCAGGAGCTTTCTCCTCTCTCATTTTAAACACGTGACGTAGCTGATCGGGCTCAATTCCTGTTTTATTATGCAGGTATTGGACTAGACTTTCTGTGGACATATAATCCACAATTTCTCTTGGAGTGTAAAAGCTTCCTGTAGCTTTACGAGCAGTTTCACCGCTATCTGGATCAATTTCTGCTAATAGATTTTCGAAGATTCTTCCAAGCATTTCAGGATCAACACTCACTTCAACATCTGTTACAGAGTTTTCATCAATTGTGAAGTTATATTTTTCTAAATCCTGAAAAAAATCCAGAAACCAGCTGTCGTCTATTTTTAATGTATTGATGAATTCAGATAATCCAGTTACTTTATTTGCACGATAGTAATCGTCTTGCCCCGGCTCAAATAATCCACCATTCAAAAATGGAATGTTTTCACAACCATCTGGAAGGTCTTTAACCCTTTCTTCCATTGGAGTATTCAATGTTTGGAAAAAAATTCTTTCCAGTACTGAATGATAATAATTCTTATTTTTCTTTACCGCATCAGAAGAAAGAAGTTTTTCTGGTAGCAATGCTTCTCCATCTTCCGGTTTTTTCATTTTCAGGAACCAACAAAAAACTGTCCTTCCAATTAGTCTAACAGCAAATTCTTGATATACTTGTCTATTGTCTTTTGTTACTCCCGGCAATTCTAAAATTCCAAGCCCAAAATCAATTTCCTTTTTCCCTTTTGTAGTTTTACCTCCAATGAGTTGGTAGAAGTGATCCGCAACAATCTTATAAAACTCTTCATTTAGAGCCTCAACACTAAATGCATTAAGTATGTCTTTTAATGAAAGAGCTTTTCCGGCAAGTTTACTTAACCGGTCAGCTGGAGTTTTTACCTTTTCGTTTTCTCCAAGAAGATACGTATATCTTTTTGGCTCCGTTGCTTGCTTTACTACTTCTCCTTCGTCATTAAGCACTTTTATTTCCGAAATAAAAGACAATCTCCATTTGTCATTCTGATCAAAGACAACAATAGCACCATCAACATCATAGCGGTATACATTTCGGAGTAATTCTCTAAGCCCTACTTTGTTTCTTTCAAGCCATACATCCGGATTTACGTCAATTTTATAAAGTCCAATAATTCTGTCATCAGATGTTGTAAAACTCCCAAGTTCATAAGCTGCATTCGCTTTTTCGTTACTTGGTAACAATATTGGTTTAGGTTGAGACAATAACAGTCTGGCTCCAAATATTGATTGTAAAATCTCCATCCATTCGGAAATATTAAATGGCTTAGAAAATATTTTATTCAGCTGTGCTTTATCCATTAGTTTCTAAATGTTTCTGTGATAACTATGTCAGGAGAAATGTTAGAATCTATTTCAAAATTCAATTCATTCGATTTTTTTTCCTCTCCAAAGGCATCATATTTTTTAGCAATCACTATTACAAGGTTATCAGCCTGACCATAAGTTATTGTCCTTTTATCTAATTGCCTTTTTAGCTTTCTTATTTCATTAGGTAATGGAGTATAAGTTCCCAAATCAACAAGTTCCATTAAAGCTTCTGATGCCTTTTTAGACATAGAATTACTGGTTATTGATTTAAAATCTCTTAAAAATTTCTTTGCTTGAGCTGAAATTGCATCAGCTTTATCTGTTGTAGTAACCACTTCTGTAGTAGAGCCTAAAAAATCTTTATCAAATTCATCCAAAGCAGCTTGTACTTGACTATAATGTTCTGTTGGCAGATCTAATCCTTTTTCCGAAACATTAGCTTCAAAATACTCAGCCGCTTCAATAAAGGTTAAAGGTGTTACATCTGTTGACTTATCAACTTTGTAAAATTCCATTTTATATGGAGATTTTAAAAAAATCAATGACGAGTCTTTTACATTATCATTAGCATTCTTATTACTCCTAGCTGTCCTAGCTTTCAAAGGGAAGTTTTTTATTCGTCTAAATTCCTTGGGGTTATTGTCTTTAAATTCTCTAATAAATCTCAGGTAAATCAATCGTTTATCTTCGTCATCAGGCACCCCCTCTTTAAAAAGCTCAAATTCTTCAACCAATTCCTCATGTGTAAACACTTGGGCATCTTCACCAAATGCTGTGTGAAATCCTTGTAATTTTATAAGTGCATTTTTGTACAATTGTATTTCTTCATCACCGTGCTGAGATGGGTAGAAATTATAACAATAAATCACACCGGCAACACTACCAATCCTATTAATTCTACCTATTCGTTGCATCAGACGAGTTGCATTCCAAGGTGTATCGTAATTTATAAGCACATTTGCCCTGTGTAGATTCACTCCTTCGGCTAATACATCTGTAGTAATTAAAATTTGATAATCTTCCTTTCTCATTCCAGGATAATTTGCATCAAAATTCTCTTGAATAGTTTCGAATATTTTTTTTCGATTTTCAGATGAAATTTTGAGAACACCTTTACTCTTATAGTCCTTTAAATTTTTGGCTAGATAATCAGCTGTATCGTTACTTTCAGTAAAGATTATTAATTGTCCAGTTGGATTAATGTCAGCATTTAACAATTCATTATCCAATGCACTTAGCAATTTATCTAATTTAGGATCCTCCTTTACCTTTTTCCACTCGTCAGATAATTCTTGAAGCAGTTCTTTATCTTTTTGCAAACCAGCTAAAAACTCAGGTTCAAAATCTTTAGCAGAAAAAATATTGTTTTTAGGATTTTCTGCGCTTAACTCAATAATTAAATTTTCAATTTCTTCCATTGAAAAACCCTTCTCAATGAGTTCATTAATATTTAAATCAGGAGCTATTAGAACTTTATCATCCTCAAACATTTTAATCATTCTTTCTGTAGAAATTAAAAGGTTGTTCAAGGTTATTTTAAAAGCATGAAAACTACTTTCAAGTCGTTTTATCATCAGGGTTTTCATAATTCCGGCTAATGATTTTGAGACAAGGACTGCCTGATCGTAATAATTCTCTCTTAATTCATCTTTTAAGTATCTAATTGCTTGATATCTGAAATAATTAATTTTGTCTTCATCTGTTAAATAAAAAACTGTGTGGTAAAAGAGTTTGCTAAGTTTGGCATTCAAATCGTATATAACTGGTTTCAAAGGTGCAATTTCAGGGAATACAATTCCCTGATCCTTTAAATCATCGATGTATTTAGGATAATTAGTCAAATCCCTTCTCGTCCTACGAACTGTAATTTGAGAAATGACTTTTTCTCTGATTGTATTGTACAGATTTCTAATTCTTTGAATGTCTGGATTATCTTCTTTAAGGATTTCACGATACTCTCTGATGATTGGCCCAAAGAATGATTGTAAATTGGTTACTGGGAGAGTACTCCTTCTCGCATCCTGAAAAAGAAGTAACTGGTAATACAAATCCTGTGGTCGATTGTTTAATGGAGTTGCTGAAATAAGAATAATCTTTTTATTTTTCCCCTTCACTAATCCATCACCATTTCTTGGAGCTTTGCAAATTCGTTGTAAATAACCGAAACTTCTAGAAGTATGGTTTCTGTACTTATGAGCTTCATCAACTAATACTAAATCATAATCTTCTTTCGCCCAGTAATTGAGATCCTCTCCATTTATTATCTTTTCAAGTCTTCCATTGGTAATAAATTTGGTGTGTCTATCTATTCCAAACAGTCTAAAAGTGTTTTTCCAGTTTTTTTCTAATGCGGGTGGGTAGACAATTAAAATCTTGGTGTTGAGGGAGCCATTGGCAATTAAAAATCTTTTTGCAATCATGGCTGCCACAACTGTTTTACCTAGACCTACTACATCGGAAAGAAAAAAGCCATTATGCTCCATTAACATTTGAAATCCCTGGTTAACAGCATCAACCTGATAACTTAATTTCTTAAACGTTTTAGGTAAATCACCTACAGTGTCTGGATCATAATCTATATTATTCCCAAAATACTCAATCAGTAGTTTCAAGTAAATTTCAAACGGTGAAAAGTTTTGCCCAATATGTGTTTTCTTTTTGAATTCTTGAATATCAGCAGGAAGAATTGGTGTTGATTGTTCCCAAAGTTTCTTAAACTCACCTTTTGTAAACTCCACATCATCATAATCTTTGAGAGCAATGTTCAATTCATAATTAGGAGATTTTTTAATTCCCAATCCAGCTTCAGTAAGATTAGAAGATCCCATGATTACCCATCCATCTGAATGCTCCGTATGTTTTTCCGGTAAAAAGAGATAAAATTTAGCATGAATTGCTTTGGAATTATGGGCTCTAACTTCAATCCTACCATCAATTAAGTCTTGAATAAAATCAAGAATTCCTTGCTCGACTTTTTCAGAATATTTGGCTTCCTGCAAATCTTTAATGAACCACTTTAGAAACTCTTCTTTTGTTTTTTCTTCATCTCCAAAATAAAGAAGTCCTTTTCTTTGAGCGTCTGCAAACATTTGATCCACATTGATCCCTACAAGAATTTTAATATCTTTTATTTCCTTAAGATATTCCTGTAATGCAAAATAACCTGAAGAACGAAAATACCCTACAACCGCATGAAAAGCATAAATGTCTTTCATTTGCTCCAAGATTCCTTTGAATTTCTCGAAGACTGTGTTTTCGTTATTATTTGTGAAAAACTTTGTACTCATTTATTCCTCCTGATTTTTGAAACAACCTCCAATACATCTCCTGGTCATAGATCCTCATTCTAAAATGTTTGTTACTTGATCTAGAAGCCACAACTTCAACAATTCAGCCCTGTTCTATTTTATCTGCCCTTATCTCTTTTCAATCTTGCTGATTTAGGCAGTATCCATTCCCAGTAATGTAGCTACCTGTCTTAAAAATAAGGATTTGACTCACTCTTAAATCTCTAATTCGAACTCCAAATTGATTTATCAATAATTGAGTCAATTAATGTTGGTTTTCTTTTGATGCTTTTAGCGTTTAAATTTATTCTTGTCCAATATTGACAAATATAATTAATATGACTACAGAATTTGGTTCATACAATTTTATTTCAAAAAAAATAAAACGCTCTGTGTTACATTTACATAAACCACCATTTAGAAACACCCCCACCTCTTTTTGGAAAAGAAAACTCCCCACCCCTCTAGAAAACAGAAAGATATTTTATGGAAGATTTAATAACAAAGTTTTTCATTCCTTGCCCTTTTTCTAGTCAAAATGGTTCTTTGAGTTTTAAAGTAAATTTTTCCTCTACTTCTAGAAGCACTTAATCTTTTTTCACCCCCCCGCCTCACAAACTCCACCCTCACTTATTTCCGGTAGTCACAAATGACTGCTATCTAAATACTCATTCTATTCAATACTCAATAGTTTCAAGGTGATAGCTGAAACATGAGATAAAGGGATTTGTTTTAGGTAATGTTCAACTCAAAATTTTTAAAAATGGTACGAATCATTAACTACAAAAAAAGACAAGCAGAGGATGGTAGAGAGTTCTTTGTTTTAGAAATTAGTGGAGGTATAGAAATGGTCCAATCAAAAGAAACAGGGCAATTTTATGCTACCTCCAAGAAATCCAGTATTCCTTCAACATTTGATGAGGAAACCTGTATTGCTCTTATTGGAACTGAGATTCCAGGTCAAGTGGTAAGACAAGAGGTTGACCCTTATCCATACACAGTAAGGGAAACAGGAGAAGAGATTTTACTTACTCATAGATGGGTTTATATTCAAGAAGATGCCCATCCCGTTTCTAACAGGTTCAAAGCAGATACAAATGTCTTTTCTAAGAATGGTCATCTAGAACCAGCAGAGGCTTTTTAATTAACATATAAAAACGTCTATTTCTCGTAATGCTATATTATATGCATACGGGTTTTGGACGTTTTTTAACTTCAGTGCTAAAGTGACAATTACTTTCCCAAAGTCACTTTGGCACTCTTTAATTTTTTGTTTTATGAAAGTATCTGAAATCTGTGTTTCTTATTCCAATGAGAATAAGGGCAAAGTCAAAATAACTAATAGTAAAGATGCCTATAAAATTGGTATGGAACATTGGAACCTAGACACAATAGAGCTACAAGAAGAAACCAAGGTTTTACTTTTGAATAGAGCTAACATTGTCATAGGTATATTCAGCTTGTCCAAAGGAGGAATTACATCTTGTGTTGTAGATA
>Ga0116152_10004009_pt1 | contig 11690 bp, 9 predicted proteins | sample AD_UKC119_MetaG_FD_89894 | JGI IMG/M metagenome (GOLD analysis project Ga0116152, IMG submission 89894) | Active sludge microbial communities of municipal wastewater-treating anaerobic digesters from Hong Kong - AD_UKC119_MetaG | ecosystem: Engineered > Bioreactor > Anaerobic > Digestate...
CCAGACGCTGATCCATGTGCACGAACTGATCACCGGCCTTCTTGGCGCGGGCTTCATCGGCCTCGCCCTGATTTCCTCGATCCGCTACAACCGGCGCGAGGAACGGGCCTGAGGGCGAGGGGTCAGAACAGCCCGACGAACCGTTCCGGGAGCACGCGCAATTCGCGTCCCACGCGCCGGCCTGACATGAAGCGGCCGGTGTTCGACCCCTTGTAAAGATCGTGAAGCATCACGACTTCGTCCGCGAAATCAAGCCCGCTGCCCCATTTCTCGATCGGCGTATCCTCGATCGCATCCGTCATGCGCATGTATTGCGCCTTGGATTTGATCCAGGTGCCCGCGCCGATGTGAACGGCGGCCTCGTCCTCCTCGATCTCGTGCATCCTGAAGCGCCGTTCGTAGCGTTCGATATGGAACTGCCGGTCGATCCACTTGAGGTGGAAAAGGTAAAGGTGGTCGATCAGGTTCAGCGTGGGCTGATGCATGATGCCGTGTCCGTCGGGCACCCAGACAACCGGCCTGCGTACGACGCAGGGCTTGCAATAGGTGAAGTTGCTGCGGACGTACTTGCGCTGGTTGAGAACCGGGCGCGTGAAATCGAGGTCATGTTCCTCGGTCCAGCGATGCATGATCTCGAGCGCGAAGGCGGTCAGCACCTTTTCATCCGAAACCTGTTCGACATAGGCGATCGGGTCGTCGCTGACCGCCGGGTCCACGACCAGAAGTTCGTCGACATCGTTGTAGATCACGGTGTCGAACATGCGGGTCAGGGATGAACAGAACTCCGACACGAAATGCCAGCGGTCGACGTCCATCATCCCGTAAGGATCGCGCCGGTGAACCGGAACGATGGTGCAGCCTTCCGCGGCCTCGGCGACATAGGGTTGATGCCCGTGCGTCACCACGAACAGGTTCCTGCGGTCGACGAACTTCGCGTAGTAGTTCACCCAGATCCGGAGCATTTCCGGATCGTCGTAGACCATCGTCACAACCGCCGTGCTGGCCATCGGTGTCAGTCCGCCTTGGGGTAGAACAGGAACGAGGCGGGCAGGCCGGCGACCTCGTAGCCGAAGGGTTCGAGGAACTCGGTCACTTCCTTGTGGTCGCGTCCGGCCGTGTCGATGGCGATGAACGGGCGGAAACGCTCGATCGCGGCGCGCGCGCCCGTCAGCGCGAGGATCTTCGGCCCCGCGAAATCGAGGTGGATGACATCCAGCCGGTCAAGATTCAGCCCGTCGATGGTCATCCCCTCGTAATCGCCTTCCTGGTGGCGCAGATAGGGTGTCGCGGCGATCTCGCGCGGCTTGAAAGTGCCCTGGCCCACCCGCGTCGCCTCGTCCATCAACGCCGCGGCGTGCAGGTGCAGGCCGCGGACCTCGTTCATGGCCAGGTTTTCGGCCAGGCAGGGCAAAAGGATGCGCTGCGGTTCGAACACATGAATCTCGTCCGCCCGGCAGACCTGCGAAAAGAATGCGGCGGTCGTGCCGACGAAACCGCCGCCATCGACGAAGACCCCTCCCCGGGGCAGCCTGAGGGCGAGCGAGGCAAGGTTGGCCGCGTTCGGAAATTCGCAGCGCGCCAGCATTGCGCCCATGGTGCGGTCGGTCGAGACGTAGGGAAGCCGGAAGCGGAACGGGTAGTCGAAATAGGGGATCTCCAGCACCCTGCTTTCCCCAAGCGCCAGGATCTGAGCCGCACGGTTCAGGGCCTGGGTACTGTGGCGCAATTCACCGTAAAGACTTTGAACCGCGTCTTCCAGAAAGGTCAGGATCGCATTGTTGTCCAACGCCGGAAGCGTGCCGGTCTCTGCTGCGGCCTCTTGGGCCGCTGCCGCGTCCTCGCTTGCGGCCGTCGCCTCGGGGGCCGCGTCCCGGGTCGTCTTCTTGCGCTTCGCGCCTGCTTGAACTTCTGCCATCGGTTCTTCCCATTCCCTGCAATGACCTTGCGGCGGCGCACGCCATCGCGGCTCAGTTATTCTGCAACTTCTCCTGGCGGCGGCGTTCGAGGTTCTCGAGCTGCCGCTGCTTTTCAAGTTTCTTGCGTTCAAGGTAGCGTCGTTCGCGTTCGCGTTCCTGTTCTGCCAGGCGTTCCTGCCGCTCTTCGAACGCCTTTACGCGGCGCGCCTCCTGCGCCTCGAATCCGGCAACCATGTTTCCGACGCGTGCCCGATAGCCGGCATCGTCCATCGGGCCGACATCTATCGGCGTCTGCGTCAGGCGACAGCTTGCCTGCATCCAGTAGCCATTGCGCATGTCGTCGTTCCAGTTCGGGTGCGTCCCGTCGTGGAAGAAGGCCGCCGTCTCCTCCGGCGAACGCAGGCGGTGGTCGTGGCAGATCCACTCAAGCCCCAGCCCGGTCCTCTCGCACATCTCGAACAGCGCAAGGCTTTCATTCCACATGTAGTCGGCGTAGTTGATCAACTCGTCGAAATAGATGATCAGCCCGGGCTTGAGACGGCCGTGCTTCTCAAGCGCCGTGAACACGTCCACGGTCGAGGAATAGATGTCGCAGTCGATATTGACAAAGGCGACCTCTCCCGGCGTTTCCGCCAGGAACGGATCGAGCGTGTCCGAGAAGTAACCCTTGACCAGTGTCACGTTCTTCGGTGTGTCCGGCAGTTCGATGACCTTGAAGGGCTTTTGCCAGTCGATCCTGCCGTCGTCCGGGAAGCCCTCGAAACTGTCGAAACCATGCCAGCGCTGGTTGGGGAAGCGTTCGGCGCACATCTGGATCGACTTGCCGCGCCAGACCCCGAATTCCAGCCGCAGGCCCGGGGTGTCGCCCACTGCCTCGATCGTATGCGCCAGGACGGATGTCGAAGATACAGGATCCAGATCGGGCGCGCGCAAAGGCGTCTGTGCCATCTTCTGCCATTCCTGAACCAGAAAGCCCATGTAGCGTTCCGCCTTGCTTGGCGCTTCGCCTGGCTTCCCGATCCTGCGATCGTCAAGTGTCGTCGGTGTCATGCGGTTCTCCGGGGGGGGCGATGCTGGCCCGGCTGGGCCAGGGTGCATATGCTGAAATCAGGCGGCCTCGACCTTCGCTTGCGCGCCGAGATTGCCGTTCACGAACTCGGCGATCTTGAAATAGCCGGTGCGGGTATAGTGGTCGCTGTCGGCGAATTCATCGGGCTGCAGAAGGGTGTCGATGTCGACAAAGACCGCTTCGGGGTGGGCTTCGCAGAACTCCCGGCACATCGCGTTGAAGGCCAGCCGCATGTCGCGGGTGCGTTCGGCCTGTTGTCCATGATCGGCCACGGCGGACAGGATGAAAAGCGGCACGCCGGCTTGCTTCAGCCCGTAGGCATGGGCGAAGGCCTGCCGCGTCAGGGCAAGCCGGTCTTCCAGGGGAAGCCGCCGGTGGAACATCTCCTTCGCGAAGCGCAAGGCAAGGTCCGGGTCCTTCATCAGTTGCTTGAGCCGTCTGGGGGGCACCGTACCCCAGTACTTGCCGCCGAATTCCTTTCCCCCGAAGGTGAAGAGGTTGTCCGATGGGACCGAGAAATACAGCGACAGAAGGATCAGGTCGGCGGCCTTCAGGCTGGCGTCCAGGCTGCGCATGTCGTCGTATGTCCAGCCCATGAAGTTGTTTAGCGCCTTGGAATGCTTCAACTCCATGTCGCGGGGATTGATGAAGAACCCGACATCGTCGTAGCGGACCAGAAGGCCCAAGTCGTCCTGCTTGTTGACGAATTCGTCGCGGTTGGTGCCGCAGTAGAAGGAGACCTGCAAGAGGTCGCAACCGCCGACCAGGACAAGGCGTTTCTGGTCTTCCGCGGCGCCCGCGTCGAAATCGGCCACCTCGGTGATCCAGTCCACCGTCTTCGCAGGGTCAAGATCGCCCGACACCGGCCCGACGATCTTGAACTCGGGCTTGTTCAGGTATTGCCAGACCCATTGTTCGACGCCCATGTTCAGGGTTCGGCAGGAAAACGCGAAATGGTGCACCGTCGTGCCCGAGAACTTGGTGCGAACGCAGAAGAATCCGACGATCCCGTAATCGCCGTAGCGGTCCTTGACTTGAATGAGGCCCGCATGCATCCCCGAGGTCTGCAGGAGCTTCTCCAGATCCTCCCGTTCTTTCGGTGTGTTCGCGCGGACCTTGGTGAAGTTCAGCTGGTTGGTCCGGTTCAGAAGCTCCAGCACCCTGTCCATCTTGTCGTCGATATCGGTGATGACACGGATCTTGATGTCGGACTGGCGCAGGAAATCCTCGTTCGACAGGCCGCTCGATTTCATCTCGGCGAACTTGCCTTCCATCACCCGGTACTGATCCAGCCGGGAATGCTTGCGGTCGTCCTTGCCCTTGAGCTGCGGCAGATCGAGGATCCCGGTCAGGTCGAGGTTCGCGTCGACGCACATGATCCCTTCGTTGAAGAAGGTGGCCTCTTCCAGGTTCAGGTGGTTGTCGTCCAGAAACAGCGCGTTTTCCGCGCGCAGGCCCATGCGTTCCAGCATGGTGTTGATCGCCTGGCCCTTAGGTGTCCAGTCGATATGCGGAAAGACGAACATGTCCCAGATGCCAAGCTCCTCCAGCTTGGCCTTGGCGGTGTCGAAATCGTTCTTGGAACAGATCGAACACATGATACCGCGATCGACAAGCGCGCGCACCATGTCTGTATGCTCTGCGATCGGGGTGATACCTTCCTCGGAAAGGGTTCCTTTCCAGAAGGTCTCGTCGAGATCCCAAATGACGATCTTCACCTGATTGGCGATGCCGGAAATCGGATGGTTGGACATCAAGTTGCGCCTGTAATTCTTTTCTTGCGCAAATGTCTAACGCCACTCCCCTTTCGAAGCAACCTCAACCCCTCGGCGAGTGTACGATCGCCGAGAGGTTGCTCTTTCGATCACACCGCGAACAGTTCGCCGCCCTTGCGGCTGGACACCTCGAGAAGCCCGATGACGTAGCCCGCGACCGAGCGGAATGACACCAGCGTGATCTCCTCCGGCCCAGATTTCCAGAAGGCGGCGGCGACCTGCGCGGCGCGGGTGCGGCGGATTTCGCCCTCTGCCAGCGCACCCATGTCGACGGGGCAAAGCTTCATGAGCACTTCGGCCGCCCGGGCGCCGGTGACGGTGAAGACCGCGCGCGCGTCCGACACGTCGGCAACAAGGTGGTGTTCGCCCGCCAGTGCCTTTTCCAGCGCCGCGACGGTCTCGTTCGCGGCCTCGTAGGGGACCATGACCAGAAGTTCGTCCGGCGACATCCAGGCGGCGGCCTTGTCGCCCGCGACGGCGATCCGGCGCGGGGCGGGGACTGCCGTGCCCGTCGCGGCCTTCACCGCCTTCTTCATCGCGGCAGAGCCGAGATCGCCCCTGACCGTGATCATGCCGCGCAAGCCGGCCTCTGCCACCTTGGCGAAACCCTCGTGGGAAACGCCGCCCAACGCACTGACAGCCTTAGACATTCTGCTTCTCCCCGTCCTTGTCGAAGAAGACCGGATCGACGATCCGCGCCTTGACGACCTTGCCGTTGTCCACCGGGAAGTCGATGACCTCGCCCATCCGGTCGGGCCCGTGCTTCACCAGGCCCATCGCGATGCCCTTGTTCAGCGTCGGCGAATAGTAGGTGGAGGTCACGCGGCCCTGCATGTTGCGCTGACCGTTCGCATTCACCCCTTCGGCCACCGCATAGGCGCCGTCCGGGATCACGCTGCCGTCCAGCGTCTCGAGGCCGACAAGCTTCCAGCGGTCGGGGCTGGCCATGTGGCTGCGTTCCTGCGCCCGCTTGCCCAGGTAGTCCGCCTTCTTCTTGGAGATGGCCCATTGCAGGTTCAGATCCTGCGGGATCACCGTGCCGTCGGTTTCGTCGCCGATCATGATGAAGCCCTTTTCGGCCCGCATGATGTGCATCGCCTCGGTGCCGTAGGGGGCGACGCCGAATTCCTCGCCCGCCGCGATCAGCGCATCCCAGAAGGCGCGCCCCTCGGAGGCGGGAACCGCGATCTCGAACGACAACTCGCCCGAGAAGGAGATGCGGTGAACCCGCGCGCGGAAGCCGCCAAGGACGCCTTCGCGCCACTTCATGAAGGGCAGGGCCTCTTTCGAAAGGTCCATCCCGCCAAGCTTTTCAAGAAGCTTGCGCGCGTTCGGTCCGACCACCGCGACCTGGGCGTACTGCTCGGTCACGTTGGCGGTATAGACCTTCCAGTCCCACCATTCGCACTGCAGCCAGTCTTCCATCCAGCCGTGGATGCGGTCGGCCCCGCCGGTCGTGGTGTGGCAAAGCCAGCTGTCTTCGGACAGCCGCACGACCACGCCGTCATCCGACAGGAACCCGTTTTCCGAGCACATCAGCCCGTAGCGGCATTTGCCCACCGGCAGCGTCGACATCATGTTGGTGTAGAGCATGTCGAGGAATTTCCCCGCATCCGGCCCTTTCACGATGATCTTGCCGAGCGTTGAGGCGTCGAGAAGTCCGACAGCGTTGCGCACGTTGCGGATCTCTCGGTTGACCGCGTCATGGATACCCTCGCCGTGACGCATGAAGCAGTAGGGACGGCGCCAGAGGCCCACGGGTTCCCAATGCGCACCGTGCGTCTCGTGCCATTCGTGCATCGGCGTGCGGCGCAGCGGCTGGAAGATTTCGCCCCGCGCCTCACCCGCGATCGCGCCAATCGAGATCGGCGTATAGGGTGGGCGGAAGGTCGTGGTGCCGGTCTCCGGGATCGGCCTGTGCAGCGCGTCCGACAGGATCGCAAGGCCGTTGATGTTCGACATCTTGCCCTGGTCGGTCGCCATGCCAAGCGTCGTATAACGCTTGGTATGTTCCACGCTTTCATAGCCTTCGCGCGCGGCAAGCTGCACGTCCGACACCTTCACGTCGTTTTGCGGGTCAAGCCACATCTTCATCCTGAGCGCCGGACCCGCGCCCTGCGGCATGATCCAGACCGGCAGCATCGACGCTTCGTCCGGGGCCGTGGCAGCGGGGGCCTTGCCCTTGCCGCCGCCCGCCTTGTGGGCGTCGGCCAGAACCTCGTCCGCGGTCAGGCAGCCATTGGCCGACCCCGCCGCCGTGACCATCGCCGCCCCGTCGTCGCCCGTCGCCGGGCGCGCCGGATCGGGTCTGAACATCGCCCGGTCCGCGTCCCAGGTCAGCTTGCCGCCGCAATGCGACCACAGGTGAACCACCGGCGACCAGCCGCCCGACATCGCGACCGCGTCGCAGGCGATGGTCTCAAGCTCCGCCCCTTCGCCCGCCTGGATGCAGACCGAAACGCCGGTGACGCGCTTTGCGCCCTTGACCTTGGCGATCCCGTGGCCCGCGATCACGCGGACACCGCGTGCGCGGACCGCCTCGGGCAGGGGGCCCGTCGCTTCGGGCCGGGCGTCGATGACGGCGGGCACGACAAGCCCGGCGTCCAGAAGCGCCAGTGCGGTGCGATAGGCGTCGTCGTTGTTGGTCACGACGACGGTGCGGTCGCCGGGGCTGACCGCCCAGTTCACCACATAATCGCGCACCGCCGAAGCAAGCATGACGCCGGGAATGTCGTTGCCCGCAAAGGAAAGCGAGCGCTCGATCGCGCCGGTCGCGGTGATGACGTGACCCGCGCGGATGCGCCACAGCCGGTGACGCGGCCGCCCGTCGCCGGGGGTATGATCGGCCACGCGCTCATAGCCCATGATATAGCCATGGTCGAACAGACCCGATGCCATGGTGCGGGTACGCAGCGTGACATTGTCCATCTTGCCAAGGGCTTCGACGGTCTCGTTCACCCAGGCCTCGGCGGGCTTGCCGTCGATCTCGACCCCGTCGACAACCGCGCGGCCGCCCCAGTGGGCGGTCTGTTCCATCAGCCAGACCCGCTTGCCCGCCTTCGCGGCGGCAAGCGCCGCCGTCAGCCCCGCGATCCCGCCGCCCGCGACGACGACATCGGCGAAGGCATAGGCGTATTCATAGCGGTCCTCGTCGCGCGCGACCGGGGCCTTGCCCAGGCCCGCCGACTGGCGGATGACCGGTTCGAAGAGGTGCTTCCAGGCAAAGCGCGGGAACATGAAGGTCTTGTAGTAGAAGCCGCCGGGCAGGAAGCGCCCGAAGGTGTTGTTGATCGCGCCGATGTCGAACTCAAGGCTCGGCCAGTGGTTCTGGCTGGCCGTCACCGCACCCTCGAAAAGCTCGGTCGTTGTGGTGCGCTGGTTCGGTTCGAACTTGCCGCCCTGCCCGAGGCCGACAAGCGCGTTCGGCTCCTCTGCGCCCGAGGCGATGATGCCGCGCGGGCGGTGATACTTGAAGGACCGCCCGACCAGCATCTGGTCCGCGCCAAGAAGCGCCGAAGCCAACGTGTCGCCCGCATAGCCCGCCATCGGGCGGCCGTTGAAGGTGAAGTTCAGGGGTTTCGCGCGGTCGATCAGGCGACCGCCGCTGGCAAGACGGGTGCTCACTTGTAACCCTCCCAGTTCGGACGTTTGGCCTTGATCTTCGCCTGAAGATCGGCGGGCGGTTCGGTGGATTGCGCGGGGTAGGTGCCGAAGACCTCGAGCGTGGCGGTGCAGCGCGCGGCCAGGAACCACTTGCCGCAGCCATAGGCGTGCCGCCAGCGTTCGAAATGCACGCCCTTGGGGTTCTTCCGGCTGAACATGTAGCCGTCGAACTCCTCGTCGGTCGAACCGGGGCCATAGCGCTTCAGATGCGCCTCGCCGCCGGCCTGAAGCTCGGTCTCCTCGGCCTTCACGCCGCAATAGGGGCATTCAAGGGTCAGCATGTCATGGTCCTTTCCGAAAGGAGCCGGGGGCGCTGCCCCCGGACCCCCGAGGTATTTCCGGCAAGATGAAGAGCGGCCTTTTCCATCAGTGCGCCACCCCCGCGGCGACGCTTTCGTCGATGAACTTGCCCTCGCGGAAGCGGTACATGGAGAACTCCTCGGTCAGCGGCGAATGTCCCCGCGCCATCAGTTCGGCCATCGCCCAGCCCGAACCGGGGATCGCCTTGAACCCGCCGGTGCCCCAGCCGCAGTTGACGAAGATGCCCTCTACGGGCGTCTTCGACAGGATGGGGGAACGGTCGCCGGTCATGTCGACGATGCCGCCCCACTGGCGCAGCTGCTTGAGGCGCGAGATCATCGGGAAGGTCTCGATCAGCGCGCGGACGGTTTCCTCGATATGGTGGAACGACCCGCGCTGGGTGTAGTTGTTGAACCCGTCGGTGCCGCCGCCGATCACCATTTCGCCCTTGTCGGACTGGCTCATGTAGCCGTGCACGGTATTGGCCATGACGACCACGTCCATGCAGGGCTTGATCGGCTCGGAGACCATGGCCTGCAGCGCCAGGCTTTCGATCGGCAGGCGGAAGCCGGCCATCTCGGCCAGCACGCTCGCATGGCCCGCGACGACCATGCCAAGCTTGTCGCAGCCGATGGCTCCCTTCGAGGTCTCGACACCCGTGACCTTGCCGCCCTCGGTCGTCACGCCGGTGACCTCGCACTGCTGGATCACGTCCATGCCCATCGCCGAACAGGCGCGGGCATAGCCCCAGGCCACCGCGTCGTGGCGCGCGGTGCCGCCGCGTTCCTGGTAAAGCGCGCCGAGGACCGGATAGCGCGGCCCCTCGATGTTGATGATCGGGACAAGCTTCTTGACCTCATCCGGCCCGATCCAGCGGGTTTCGACCCCTTGCAGGTTGTTGGCATAGACGGTGCGCTTGTAGCCACGGACCTCGTGTTCGGTCTGGCCCAGCATCAGAAGCCCGCGGGGGGAGAACATGACGTTGTAGTTCAGGTCCTGGCTCATCGTCTCGTAAAGCGAGCGGGCCTTTTCGTAGATCGCAGCCGAGGGATCCTGCAGGTAGTTCGAGCGGATGATGGTGGTATTGCGGCCGGTGTTGCCGCCGCCCAGCCAGCCCTTTTCGATGATCGCGACATTGGTGATGCCGAAGTTCTTGCCAAGGTAGTAGGCGGTGGCAAGGCCGTGGCCGCCGGCGCCGACAATGATCACATCGTATTTCTTCTTTGGCTGCGGCGCGGCCCAGGCGCGTTCCCAGCCAAGATGATAGTTCATCGCCTGCCGGGCGATGGCGAAAGCCGAGTAGCGTTTCATGGCCATGCGAATCCCTTCCCGATAGTCCGGCACCTGTCGACCGCTTGATGGAACGGCGCGGCTTTTTCAACAGTCCGCCAAACGCCGCAATCGCGACAAATGCGACATTCCGCGCCGGAACCTCGCCCGCCGGGCGGTGGTGCGGCATCTTGGCCGGTCTTTGGGCTTTTTCCGCCGGGGCCGACATTCTATATCGGGCCGGACAAGGAGGCGCGATGCTGTTCTGGATTTTCGCCGCGGCGCTCGCGGCAGTCGTCATTGCGACGCTCTGGCGTGCGGCAAGCGCCGCGCCGATCGCGCTTGGCACCGCCGAACATGACATGTCGGTCTACCGCGACCAGCTGGCCGAGGTCGAACGTGACCTGGCGCGGGGGGTCATCGCGCCGGAAGAGGCCGGGCGCCTGAGGGTGGAGATCTCGCGCCGCATCCTCGCCCTGGACCGCCAGCGCGCCGCGGGCGAGGGCGGCGCAAGGGGGCCGAGGCTTGCCGTGCCGCTTTTGGCGGCGCTGGCGGCGGCGGGGGCGGTCGCGCTTTACGCCCGTCTCGGCACGCCGGAGATGCCCGACATGCCCATGTCCGGCCGGCTTGCCGCGGCCGAGGAGCTGCGCGCGGCACGCCCGACCCAGGCCGCCGCCGAGGCCGCGGTCCCGCCGGAGACGGTCGCGCCCGACCCGGAGTTCGCCGCGTTGATGGACAAGCTGCGCGCCTCGACCGAGGACCATCCCGACCTGGCAGAGGGCTTCCGCCTTCTGGCCACCTACGAGGCGCGGCTGGGCAATTTCGCGGCCGCGGCGCGCGCCAAGGCGCATTACATTTCGTTGCTGCCGCCTGCGCAGGTCAGCGCGGACGACCAGGCGGAACTGACCGACCTTCTGATCCGTGCCGCGGGCGGGATTGTCACCGCCGACGCCGAGGCGGCGATCGCCGCCACGCTGCAGCGCGATCCGGTCAACGGAACGGCGCGGTTCTACCAGGGCTTGATGGAGTTCCAGACCGGCCGACCCGATCGCGCCTTCGGGATCTGGCGGGTGCTTCTGGAACGCGGGCCGCAGGACGCGCCTTGGATTCCCTATCTGCGCGACAACATCGCCACCGTCGCCGCGCTGGCCGGGGTCGATTATGCGCCGCCCGCCGCGCTGCCGGGGCCAAGTGCCGCAGACATGGCCGCCGCCGCCGACATGTCGGGCGAAGATCGTTCGGCGATGATCCGCGGCATGGTCGAAGGGCTGGAGGCGCGGCTTGCCGACGGCGGCGGCAGCCCCGCCGAATGGGCGCGCCTCATCGGGGCGCTCGGCGTTCTGGGCGAGGGCGACCGGGCCCTGGCCGCCCGGGACGCGGCGCGCGCGGCCTATGCCGGCGATGCCGCTGCGCTCGCGGAAATCGACGATGCCGGCGCCCGCGCGGGCCTCGCGCCATGATCTGCGAAACGATCGAGGATTTCCTGGCCGCGCTGCCGCCCGTGGGGGCGGTGGCCGGGCTCGACCTTGGTGAAAAGACGATCGGGGTCGCGGTCAGCGACCGGATGCTCTCGGTCGCAAGCCCGCTCCAGACCATCCGGCGCACGAAGTTCACCAAGGACGCCGAGGCGCTTCTGGCGCTTGTCGCGGCGCGCGAACTGGGCGGGCTCGTCCTTGGCCTGCCGCGCAACATGGACGG
>Ga0116152_10004010_pt1 | contig 11690 bp, 9 predicted proteins | sample AD_UKC119_MetaG_FD_89894 | JGI IMG/M metagenome (GOLD analysis project Ga0116152, IMG submission 89894) | Active sludge microbial communities of municipal wastewater-treating anaerobic digesters from Hong Kong - AD_UKC119_MetaG | ecosystem: Engineered > Bioreactor > Anaerobic > Digestate...
GAAGACGTGGCGGCAACGGCATGGAACAACCGCCTCGGCGCGCTGGCCGTCAAGGGCATCCTTATGGAAGTCAGTAGCGGAAGAAACAAACTTTATCGTCCCGTCTTGGAGGGTCTGCGCTATGGGGCTTGATTTCATCAGACGCCGGGCCAAGACGTTCACGAAGGCGTGGAACAGAAATAGAACTGACTTGGCTCAGCCAACTCTCTTCACGCGGTATCCAGAGTGCCGCTCACGGTCCTTTATCGCCGATCTATCTGTTGATGCGGGGTTGTCGCAGGGAGCAAACGTCGTGGTGTGCTCCCGCGGATCGGAGTTGCTCGTCGTCTCAGGGACGACGCAGCTCGGGGCTGCCACGAACCCTCCATCTGACCTTCTCAACGCGATTCATGAGGACGGCGGTTATGTCCTAGGCCGCGTAGCACGCATCAACGCAATCAGTGGGACGGCCGATGTCGAAGTCGAATAGTCGAGCGCCGGTCGAAAAGTTTCACTTCCCCAATTCGCATACGCTTTGGCATGACAGTGCCGCGCGGCCTCGCTCGCTAGGCTGTCAGCAATGCCCATATCTTGGATCGTGCGGTGGGCTAAATGTCGGTTCGGGAGTCTTTGACTGCCGCACCTACTGCCGCTGCGCAGACCCCGCGACATGCGACAACGTGTGTCCCAATAACCCGGAGCACATGGTCGCGCGCTCGATGGAGGTCCGGGGATTCGATTTGAGTAATGTTCCCGATGCCCCTGCTACATCCTCCCTAGCCCTTCCGACCGTCGTGCCGATGATATTTCACAGGTCTGCTCGCAGAAGGGCGCCCGCGGCCTCAACTGTCTGTCTGTCGTTGTACGAGATGTTCAGCAAGAAAGACGGGGCCGTTCGTTTTTCTACACGACAAGCCCTTCTTGATCGCTACAAGCTTGACGATGACGCGACGATTATTCTGAGCGGCACGGATGATGATCGGGCGCTTGAACGTTGGTGGAGGCTGGAGCATCGAAAAGCTCTGCTCAGCGCGCTCCGTCAACTCGGCGTGCGGCTCATTACTACGCCGAACTTTAGTCTTTTTGATGATGTTCCCCGACACGACAATCTATACAACATGAAGCGGATCGCGTTGGCATGGTCGGAGATTCAGCAGGCAGGCTTGGCTGGCGCGCTGCACTTGAACGCACGGACAGATCGGGACTGGGATCATTGGATCAACTTTCTAAAGACCCACCCGGAGATCGAATACGTCGCATTCGAGTTCGCAACGGGAGCTGGCTCCAAGTCGCGCATAGGCTGGCACGTTGAAAAGATCACGCGCCTCGCGGACCGTTTGGGACGACCCCTTCACCTTCTTGCGCGCGGGGGTCTTGGTGAGGTCGGCGCATTGAGTGCGGCGTTCGCAGGTCTCACGGTCATTGACACCAATGCCTTCATGCGCGCTCAGAAAAGATTGCGCGCATCTGTCCGTGATGGAAAGTTGCAATGGACACGACACCCAACCGCTCAGGGTTCGCCTATTGACGACTTGTTTGATGAAAACATCGCCGCGCTGGAACGCTATGCTGCCCTAAACCTGTCCCACCTGGGCACGCAGGATGCCGTTAATGCAGTACGGGCGCTGGCGTAAGACGGCAAACGACGCTTGTCAGAAAACCGCTCATTTTTACTTTCTGGCTTAGGCGTGCGGACATCAGCGACGGCGACGTACCGTCAATCGTCAGTGCATGATCGCCGCTGCGAAATCGCAGTTCGCCGTTCAAATTCGCCAATCCAACGAAGAGGTCGTGAAAGCCATAGCCTCTGTCAGGATTCAGATGCCGCAGCCGCGACTGGCCGTCGGTCAAAGCGGTTTTGATCGCCGAACCAGAATCGCCAAGATGCTCGTAGTCGGGCGACTTTCGCAGACTATCTAAGATGCCGACGCCATTGTCGGCGACCACGAACTCGAACTCAGTTCCCGTGCCTCTGTAGCCTACGACTCCATCGAACGACCGCTCACTATGCAGGTGGACGTTCTCCTCAATCTCGCGCATTGCGCCGATAAGTCCCTGCGCGATCGGTTTTGGCAGCGACAGCTCAGCCGCCTCCTGCGCTCGCCGGCAAAAGACAATCCAATGCGCCTGATCGTCTGCCAATGCATCGCGACCGGTCAAAACGAAGCCCACACGCTTACCTTCCTCAATACAGTGCTGCCCGGATTCGACCCTTGTAGCGCTTAGAGCACGAGCAAGCGCTTGCCGAATCGTGCAAAGTGGCAATTCGTCGAACGGCAGCATTACTGACCGGCTAAGAGCGAGTAACTCAATCAGTGGCCCGATCCGGTTTGCTCGCCGTACCCGAAGATGGATTGCCGGGTTTACGCGGCGACGGACCGCAGCCAACGCAAGGTCATCAAGAAAATCGAAGGATAGCTCATCTTCCTCGCTCGTCATGAGTGAACTCTGCTCAATACGATGCCGCAAATGTAACCTTCGCTTAGCGCCAGGTGCGCGACTCTCACAGCGCATTGACAGGCCGATCTAGAACAACTCATCACAATCCTCACCCCACATTTACCGGCACAAGTGTCATCGTGTCATTCCCGAAAATGTCGATAACCTTCACGGCAACCGTATAACGACCTGGCCTGTCGTAAGTATGTAGTGCTGTCGTCAGCTCCAGATCGCGGTTCTGTCGCGTGCGGAAACTCTGCCATTCATTCTCGAAGATGTAGCCGCCGGTCCAGCGTTCCTCGAATTGCGGTTTGCTGGACTCTGTGTCCGGGTTAGCAAGCACGGCAACGCCGCTCACGCCTGTTCCTACGGGTACCTTAATGATCTCCTTGCGGCTCATGTAGTCGAAGTCAACAGCCCAGTAATCGACCCAATCGGTCCAGTGCTTTGTTAGGCGATCCTTCGTAACGATCCCATCCTTGCTCTTGCTGACTTTGTAGAGTTGCCCCTGCTCGCACATCACTTCGCTCTTGCCTTCCTTCATGGCGGCGATGGCGGCTTCGGCTGCGCCCTGGGTGTAGTAGACAGAGAAGTCGGTCAATTCAATGCTGACCGTTCGCTTGTTCTTCTTGTCGTAGCGGGGCGTCGCTTCGACAAAACTGACATCATGGAAAACGACCTGCCCCTTATCAACGGCCCGCTTGTCGAACACCTCCGCGGGAATGTATTTAGGTGCGAGGTCGATACCCTTGCTGCGGGCCTCCTCCAGCACCGCTGGAAACAAGCCCATTTCAAACTCAAACGCCAGCACATCTACGCGGGACGCACCGCGCTTTCGGCATTCAATGATGACCTCTTCGACAAAGAGGCGCCCAACCGGCAGGTTGATCGGACCGATAACGACGAGACGCCCATTGCGCGTTCCGTGAAAGAATCCGTCCTGAGGTTGCGCGCCATCACTGCCGCCGAAGCCAGTTGCTTTGTACGCTCGCAGGATCAGATCGCGAAACTCACTTTCCTTTTGCGCGAGCGCCTGTTCCTTTTGCGCGCCTGTAAGCCGCCCACCAACATTCAGATAGGCTTGCCGCTCATAGCGTCCTAGGTTCAAGACCTCGAATGCACGGAAGTCTGTTTCCGCAGCCTTCAAGTCACGCTGAACTCCGATCAGACGCTTGCGCGTCGTGTGAATGGCAAACTTGCCCAAATCGGTGCATATCCACTTGCGGCCTAGCTTTTCTGCAACAGCGGCGGTCGTTCCAGAACCAACAAAGAAATCCGCGACAAGATCGCCTTCGTTGCTACTTGTATTGATGATGCGCTCTAGCAGCGCCTCTGGCTTCTGGGTTGAATAGTCAACGGCCTCTTTCGCCTGGGAATTTACCGCGCTGAGATCATCCCAAATATCTTGAACCGGAACGCCGGGCATTTCATCCAGATAGCGCTTGTACTGAGGAACAGTGCCCGGCTTGGTTTGCACAACTCGACCCGCTCGATACTGTTCCTCCATTTTTTCTCGGCTATAGCGCCAGAACCGCGTGACGCCAAGAAATTCGTAGCTAGGATTGCCTTTTCCAGACCCGCCGGGCGCGGTCAGATTATCTAAGCGATATCGCCTACCAGTTTCATCGACGCGTCCATAGTGCGACTTGACATAGCTTTCCGAATACGGCGTGAACTGCACATTCCACGGATAATTTTCACTCTTCGAATACAATAGGATCACATCATGTAAGCGGCCTAGATGTTCTGATCCTTGCCCACTATCGCTGTGAGCAGTTTGCCGCTTCCAAATGATTTGGTTCACAGCACGCTGCTTTCCGAAGATCTCGTCTAGGATTGCCCTGACGTAGTGAGAGACGCCCCAGCCCATGTGAACATAGATAGCTCCATCTTTTGCAAGTAAATCTCGCATCAGAATTAGACGTTCATAGAGCATCGAAATGAAACTGTCCGCGCCTCTACCCCAAGTGTCGCGATAGGCAATTTGCTCCAGAAGGTTCGGCTCCTTATGGAAGGTTTCACCGCCTATCTCGATGTCCATGCTGAAATCTGCACCGACATCAAAAGGCGGATCGATATAGATCAGCTTCAGTCCACCAGCGTCCTCGATCTGCTGCCGCAGCGCCCCGGCCTTGAGTGAAGAGAGGATCAGTTTGTTGTCGCCCCAGATCAGCTTGTTTGTCCAGCCGCGTAACTGGCGCCCGCGACTATCGAAAAGCTCACCTTGCGTCTTCGTCTCGGTACGCGGCTCATCGACGTGCTCCAATGTTTGAAAAGGCAGAACGGTCGTGCAGACATCGCGCGTCTTGCCGTTCCAGACAAGTTCGACTTCGCTCTTGTCCTCGAAGAGGACGAAGCGGTATTTCTCCGGCAACGTCTTGCCCTGCTGAATGAGCGTTACAAGGTCGCGCTGCTCGGCTTCGCTTAGCTCGTAGGATTTCTTGTCGGCGCGCGCCATCGTCAGTTCTCCTGATATTCGCGGAATGTGCTGGCCAGTCCCGCGAACGATGACGGCTTGTGCTTCTCGAATCCTTCCTGGTCAACGTAGACGAAGTGGTAGCTTGGCCCGCCATCGTCTTTGGTCGCTTCCGTTGCGTCCTCGCACCATTGCCGCAAGCGCGCCATCTTCTGTGGCACGTCGACCTCTTCTCGGCCCTTGGTTTCAACGACCCAGACTTTGCCGTCCGTAGTCCGCACGATAAAGTCCGGTGTGTACGTTGATAGTTCACCGTTCGCCTTGACGAACTCGATTTTGAAGCCGACCGCCATGTAGTTCTTTCCGAACGCCTGCACGTCGGGCGCAGATTCCAGAAAGGCCGCAAACTCCAGCTCAAGAGCATCCGCGTTGGCTTCGCCCACGATTCGGTTGAAAACGGATTTTTTCGCGGGTAAGAAGCCGCGCGGCTCTGTGCGGAATGGCCGCGTGTCCCGCAGCCGAATGTGCCCGTCAATCCGGGAGCTTCCGCCCTCATAGATCGTCAATGTGTTGATCGCAGCCCGGAAGTGGTCGAACAGAATCTTGGCGACTTCGGGTTCCGACAAATTTCTGAGAATGACCGGATCATCGAGATCGACGGTGCTCTCGAAAAGATGATCCCTGATGAAGGTCTTGACCTTGGGATAGAGCTGGTCGTAGCCACCAACGAGACGCAGGTCCTTCAAAAGCTGGCGGGCGAAGAACGCAACGACAGAGCGGTAGTCGCCCGGACCCGTGCCGTCGAGATGGATCGTATGATCGACCTCGGAATCGAGCATGGTCTTGAACACGATCTCACGGGTCTGCTCCGGTGTGAACGGCTTAATGGGAAGCTTGGGATTCCCGAAGTGCTCCGGCTCCAACTCGGAGAGGTCTTTGAACTCCCTGTTGTAGCGCCGGGTCAGGCGTGGAACGGAAATATCCAGCTCGTCGATATTCTTGTCAGGCGACTCGGTTTCGACTTCGACGACGATGGAATCCTGGCGCTCGCGGCCACCGGCCCCACCCATGGGCACGCGGTCAAACGTAACGCCTTCGCTCTGAATGGATTCCACAAACTCCATGAAGGCGGGCGTACCCATCACGGAAACGGTCTCGCGTTGATCGCTGCCGAAATACATGCGGCGCAATCCGCGACCCAAAGTCTGTTCGGGCAAAATATTGCTCTTGGCCGCATAGGCGCGCAGCCCCACGATGACCGTCACGTTCCGCACGTCCCAGCCTTCCTTGAGCATCAACACGGAGACGATGGCTTTATACGGTGACTTCCAGGTGTCTATCTCGTTGGATTGCTTTCGCAGCAGTTCCAGTTCTTCTTTGCTCTTGGCCGATGCCGCCTCAGAAATCTCGCCATTCGCCTTCGTGTGGATCACCAGCACGGAGTCTTGAAACTCCGGGCAAATCTTCTGGAGATACGCGCCGACTTCATCACAGTTCTTCGTATCATCCACCATGACGAAGAGCACGGCTTTCTTGCCAAGCTTCTCGTGCTCGGCATAACTCTTGCGCCACTCCTCGACGCCGAGCTGAAGGTAGTCGGCGTATTTCTCCGTGATGATCGGACTCTTGTGATCGGCCAGCTTCGCCCGGCTTGCCGCATCCGGCAGGACGGGATGTTTAACGACGTTCTGCGCGATAGCTTCCACGAGCGGATAGTCACTAACGGTTTGAACGAAGATCGCGCCATTGTTGTGACGTGGCGTCGCGGTTACATCCACTTGAATTGTTAGCTGCAAGTCCTTTTGCAGGAGCTGGTGATGGATGTCCTGAATGCACTGGAACCAAGCCAAGCGGTTGTCGTGAATGTGGTGGGCTTCATCATTGAAGACAGCGAGTTCGTCGATCTCCCGAACGACCTCGCCAAGATCAACGTTGCTGTCGTTGGTCTTTCCGGCAGGCTTTTTCCCAAACGGTGCAAGAAAGTAATCGCGCAGATCATCATCTTCGAGCGAAGGTTCAGGAACGTCGCCGAGATAGACGCGGTGAATGTTGGTCAGGAAGATATTGCCTGTCGGACGGACAACGCGAACGTCGTCCTGAATGTGCAGGGCAACCTGAAAGTTGTCTCGCCAGTTGTGCCCCGCATGGCCATTGTCGGGCAACACCGGGTCATTGAAGAAAATGCGCAGGCCATCGAAGTCGTGCCGCAGCCTGTCAAGGACGATGATATTGGGAGCGATCAGCAGGAAGTTTCTGGCAAGCGTCGATCCTTCCTCATAGAGCTTGTGAAAATAGCTCCAGGCCATGAGTAAGGAGAGCACCTTGGTCTTTCCGGCCCCCGTGGCCATCTTGACCACGAAGCGAGGCCAGTCCTCGTCGAACATATTGCTCGACACGGCGCCTGACGCATCGAAACGCAGGAGGTCGAATTTGTCGCGCACGCCGCGCACGTCATAAAGCCAGATGACGGTTTCAACGGCCTCGCGCTGAGCGAAGTAGTAGCGGAACTCGCTTTCTGTTCCGTCCGCGCCTTCTACGAGGTGCTCTGTCTGGAACCACCAAGTCAGCAGCGCACGCGAAGTAGCGGATGCTCCGACGTAGCCCCCTGCTCGCCACTGAGAGACCTCCCTCCGGATATTGGCAACCAGGGGAGGCAACAGCTTCTCATAGGCGGTGCTGCGCAGCTCTTCAGCCGCCGGAAACCATCGGTGGTCCGGGTCCAGCGTTTCGTAGGGAGAAAGGGGGAAGTTTGGATGCAGCGCCATTAGGGGATCATCTCCAACGTTCTATTTCGCCAGCTTCGCGTATTGCTCGGCGACATACCGTTCGGCTGCGTCCCGCACAACCCAGGCGACGGATACCTTTTTGACACGCGCAATCTCTTCCAGCGACTGGTACAGCGCGGTCGGGAACGTCACTGACGCGCGAGTAGCGGTGGCGGACGCGCGCTTGATGACAGGCTTGCGGGGTGGTGAGCGCATAGATGATTCTCCCATAACGTGCACCACCTTACACCAACCTGGTGATCTATCGAAAGCCGGGAATCGGCATTCTTTGCGGCGCGCGACCCGAGTAGGAATTCGTTCCTCTCCTTTTCCAGAAGGGCGGCAGGCGGACCGGGATTGCATGTGTGGACGGCTCCCGTGTGTCAAGTTGATTTTTGAGATAAACCCCGAACAGGTATTTGCAGTCATGTGTCCGGCCTATGAGCGTTGCTCTATTTGGCAGTAGGCTGCCGAAAGAGCAACTGGCCCTGATGAGTTCCGCGTATCGAACGCCAATCACAAGGACGTGGTTAAGCCACTTGCAATCCCACGGTTTCGTTCGATCAGCGGTCACACTCCGTCTGGATTTTCGTCATCATCTTCTTGGCACTCCTGTCACCACCCCCGTGTTTTCATTCAGTCGGGAGCAGCAAAACCGTTTGTTCCTCTAGGCCGGACTTGCCGTTACTACAATAGATGGAGACGGTGCCCGGTACTCTGTGCAGCCGGTCAATATGGCCCACGCAATGCGAGCCAGCTTATTGGCCAGTGCCACGGATGCCACGCGCGCAGGCTTGCGTATCAACAGTTGTTCAAACCATAAACCACCCGGTGCCATTCCTTTTTTCCGGTGACGCAACTGAGTTGTTGCTCCTATCACCAAAAGCTGACGCAGGTAGGTGTTGCCTTTTTTTGATATGCGCCCCAGCCGCTCCTTACCACCACTGGAACTCTGGCGCGGGACGAGGCCAATCCATGCGGCGAACTCGCGCGCCGATTTAAACTGCCTGCCGTCACCAACAGCGGCGATAATGGCCGAAGCGGTGACGATGCCGATTCCTGGAATCGTCGCCAGCCTCCGACTATCGGCGTGATCCTTATGCCATGCAGTCATACGCCTATCCAATGCAGCGATTTCCTGCTTAAGCCGCTCGATGTGATCAGCTAGTCCGGACAAAACCTGTTTTACGAAAACAGGAAGGTCTGGTTTGTCAGTTTCGCGTACCGCGTTGATGGCTTGCGCTACTCCGGCATTCCCTTGCGGAAAGATCACACCGAACTCGGCCAGATGCGCTCGCAGTGCGTTAATCAATTGTGTACGTTGTCGGATTAGAAGCTCCCGGCTGCGATGCAGAACTTGTATGGCCTGTTGGTCAACCGACTTCACGGCGACAAAACGCATCGAAGGACGGCTCACTGCCTCACAAATAGCCGCAGCATCAGCCCGGTCGTTTTTTTGCCTCCGAACATATGGCTTCACATAGGACGGGGGAATCATTTTTACTTCATGACCTAGTGTGCTGAGTTCCCGCGCCCAATAGTGGGCAGTTGCACAAGCCTCCATACCGATCAGGCACGGTTTGAGGAGACTAAACCAAGACAGCACCTCTGATCTTTGCAAGCGTTTTTGTATGACGACTTGCCCCTGCTGGTCTATTCCGTGCACCTGAAAAATGCGCTTGGCAAGATCAAGCCCGATTATTCTTACTTCATTCATGGATGAGTCCTTTCATTAAATATCTGACGACATCCATTCTTATGGCCGCATCAATGCCCGGAAGGAAAGAGCCGTCCACCTCATCACAAGGGCTTCGGCAGACCTTTGCCCGTCTCCTGGGGCGGAACCCTCGGTCGTCATCCAGCGGCGAAACGGTGGCGCAAATCCAAACGGCGGACGGTTGGCCCCTCGGGAGAGTCAGGGGTCCAGTGGGGCAGGAACGCTCCCTGGTCGATGGGAAGGTTCCAAGGAAGGGCAGCGCGAAGGCTCCCGTCCTTGGCCTCCATGGAATGGTCTGGGTGTCGGGGCAGGAACGCCCTGACTGGCGGGTGTCGGGGGCCAGTACCCTGACGAGTGATCGACCGGCGAAACGGTTGCATGGCGCTCGATGACGGCTTGCCGGGAGAGCCGCGCCATGCGCCGGAGGGGATGCAACGGGGAACGCGCGAGCGGGTTCCCCTTGCCAAGATTGTGCGGATCAGGAGTGCAAAATCGGAGATTTTGTACTACACGCACACATCTTGCGGTCATCCTTAGCGCCCGGTTCACCAAAACCGGAACTATGTTGCGGCTGCGAAAGGAATTCGCCAAAGCCGCATCATGCGCACGGATGGACGGCGTCGCGGAAACCTCTGGTTTCGCTGCCGCCGGGTCTTTCTAGCATGGCGCTTGCCGTGAGTCTCCCCTGCTCCGGCGCGGGCCGTTCGCGGGGACGGCAAGCAACTTCATCTGTGCCGGGCGCCAGAAGTGTGGCGCCTACAACGCCGCACCACGTTCAAGCGCTCGGGCGACCCTGATCACTGAGGCTGGCCCAGCGCCTAAGGCCCGACCGCCATTTTCAGCATCATGGGATTCAGCGCGCTGCCGCTGACCTGACCGCTGGCCGCGATGTTGAACGTCACGCCTGACTGGCGGTCCTCGGCGACGTAAATCCAGGCGCCGAGATCGCTGTTCCCCAACATCGATTGCGCGAATTTTGGACGGGTTACCGGATAGCTGTGCCGGGTGCCGCCTGCGTCGCTGTATGTAAGGGTTGCGCCTTTGGCGGTCCTTTCGATCTTTGCTCCGGACCCGTTGAGCGGATTGACTGCGGCCGGGGGCGGCGCCGGGTTCGGCGCGCTCTGCTGCAACGCCGGCTGGCTTGCCGTCTTCGCAGGCATTGCTTTCTCGAACGGTCCATCCACGGCCTTTAGAGCTTCGGGTGAAACCGTTCCGGTTTTGGCTTCTTCCACCACCTTCCGGAGCGCCGCGGTCCGCTCGCGCGTCATGCGCAGCCAGCATTCATACCGTGTCTGATCTGAACTTATGAAGGTCCAAATTTCGGCTCGTATGATCGGGGATACAGACCCAAAACAATTGCCGTTCCTCGTCAGCGTCCAGTTCCGCTCCGATGCCAGATGGTTCTGGTAGGCGCCTCCCGACACTCGGATGAGATCGGTTCTGGCGCGGTTCATATCGGCATCGGCTGTCTGGAGTTCCTGCTTTCTGGCCGCTAGTGTGGCCGCGTCCGGCGTTTGCGCAAGTGCGCTCCGGATGGGATGGATAAAGGCAGAGAACGCCATCAAGACGATTGCGGTGAACGTTGTCGTGCGTGAACGTTTGTCGATCATGGTTCTACCCGGTGTCCTTTCAAACGAACTTCCCAACAAACAGACGCGCTGTCAAACCGGCACGCGTCACATGTCGTGATTCTACGCTTTGCCGCTATCGGGCAGGATTGTTTTCCTCATCAGGAGCAGGAAGATCGCGGCGCCGATGTCGATCGGCTGCCAGACTTCCCTTTTCAGGGCGATGGGAAACACGGGATTGAAGAGGATGGCCAGGGCCGCGAAGGACGTGAACAGCAGATAGGTTTTCCGGTCGTAGGTGAGAGCCGCGGCCCAGCAGAAAACCGCGGTCGCTGCGATGCGCAGAAACCTGTAATAGCCGTAAGGCCATGGTGCCAGAGCGAGCACGAGCGCGGCTGCACAGCAATAGATGACGGTTTTCGGCATCGCTCACCCTTCCTAATATGGATCATCCATAGCAAAGCCCACGCGGTAAGCAAGCAGAATTCTATTCAAGAGCGTCCGTGGCGCTCGCCATCGCCCGTTTCAATGTCCGAGGCGCGACCTTCAGTTCCTTCGCGAGGGCAACGAGGGTGAGCGAAGGATCGGCGCTCAGCTTCTTGGCGGCCTGCTCGATTTGCTTCCTGGTCAGCTTGGGTGGACGCCCGACCCGCTTGCCGCGCTTGCGGGCCGCTTCCATCCCGGCCTTGGTGCGCTCGGAGTTGAGATCGCGCTCGAACTCCGCGAGCGCGTTGATGATCCGGTAGATCAGCTTTCCGGCCGGCGTGGTCGTGTCGATCTGTTCGGTCAGGGACCGGAACTCGATC
>Ga0116152_10004011_pt1 | contig 11690 bp, 10 predicted proteins | sample AD_UKC119_MetaG_FD_89894 | JGI IMG/M metagenome (GOLD analysis project Ga0116152, IMG submission 89894) | Active sludge microbial communities of municipal wastewater-treating anaerobic digesters from Hong Kong - AD_UKC119_MetaG | ecosystem: Engineered > Bioreactor > Anaerobic > Digestate...
AATAACAAGGTAAACACTAATTGAAATATGATTTAAAAACAGATTTAAAATATGATGGAGGCTGTTATGGAAAAAGAAAAAAATATTAAAGAAAAAATTTTAGACACTGCTAAAGAATTATTAAAAAGCAACGGTTCATTTACTATTAAGGACATTGCTGATCAGTGCTATATCAATATCGCAGCTGTCAACTACCACTTTGGTTCAAAAGAAAACTTATTAAACATCGTATTACAAGAAATAATAGATGAACTTAAGTTGTTAATTACCCAATCAGTTAATCGCATTGCAGAAAATACACCCGTGGAAGATACAATGGGTATTATTTTAAACTTAATCTATACCTTTGCATTAGAGAATATTGGAATAATTAACTATTTATTTCTCAACAAAGAATATCAAAGTGAAAATTCTCATATATTAATTAAGGAGTTTTTCTCAGATTCCCCTTTTACGAAATCTATCTATGATAAAATATCTGAGTCAACAAAAACTCAAGAACCTGAAACACTAAGAGTTAAATACTTATTACTATTCTCTAGTTTTGCTCTACCAATGTTTATGCAAATACTAGGAGATAAAAATAAACAAGATACAATCACTCTAAAAAAACCCAGTTTTAGAAAAAAATACATTAAAGAACTTTTAAAGATCTTACATGATTAGATTATAAAAAATGATAGCGAAATTTTCGCCGTCATTTTTTTTATGAGTTAAATTATGTATACGATTAATTTTCAATAGATATTTAACATTTTTGAACACATTGAATGCCTTCCATCAGGCTATAGCAAATTAAAAAAAGAAGTCACGCTCACTTAGACTAACCCAAAAATTTTTTTAATTCTTTCAAAAAAACTATAAAAACCGACCACTATTTTCTTGTCCGAATATTTCAAAATAGAGAATCAGCCTTATTTAGAAAAAAAGGCCTGATACAATTGTATCAAACCAATGTTCTTCTAATGTGGGTTCTATGAACTATTTTGATACATTTACGCACCCCTGATAGGATTTTACGCACCCTTGTCAAAATCTACGCACCCCTATGAAAAAGTTACGCACCCTTATGATCACGTCTCTGAATGTTAGAGTTCAAATCTCATTATCTCCGTTGTGTAAGGTATACGGGTTTAATACAATTTTAGCACCCTTGCGTCATATCGTGTAGAATTTTAGCACTCATCTCAAAATCTATGCACTGCAATTACTTTTTTCACACAGCATGCGAGAAATTCATCTAAATATTCATCAGCATTTTTGAATACACAATTTAATTTTTATTTTTTCTAAGTGGTAAATATTTAAAAACTTCATTGATATAGCCTTGATAAGCCGGATATTTTTGTAGTGAAATACTTTCAGAAAAAGCTGAACTACCCATGAATAATAATATTAATAACATTGAACCTATCAATGTCCAATTAAAGAATATATAATTCGTTACACCAGCCGTAATACAAAAGAAATATAAAGCCACCCAAATAGATTGTTCTGACAAATAGTTAGGATGTCTTGAGCGACTCCATAAACCTTGTGTATTAAAACCCTTATTATAAGGAATTGGCAAGTCTTCTAATGTCTTTCCTTGTTTTAATAATTTGTATTTTGTCGTTTGAAAGGTCATTTGTTGCTTATCTGAAATTGTCTCTATGATAATGAATGCTAATAATAATGTGGCAACTAAAAAATCAAATACATTAAATACTACAGTTGCTTCCATTGCAGCAAGCATTGGCAAAGTCATTGATAGTACCAAGAGATTTTGATATATCGAGATGAAAAACAAATCAAAAATAACCCATTTCCATTTTTTATTAAAGGCAGGACTTTTTCTTAAAACAATCCACCTGTAGTCTTCTTCACCCGACCAAAATTTCAATGAATAAGCACCTTTTTTTGCAAAGTTTAGCGTTAATCTAACACCCCATATGGTAATTAGAATTGCCATAACAATTAAACGTAGATTCATTTCGCTTTTTCCGACAATAATCCATGCATAAGCGATAGGCAAGATGGACCATAACTTATCCATTTGCGAATTATTGCCTGTGACTTCTCCTGCTACAAAACAATATGTTATGCTAATCGCACAAACTATTAAGAGGATTCGAAGTGTGTCTAATTGAATTTCACTAAGGTGAAAGCCACCTAAAATAAATCCCAAAATAGATAATGATACTGTAACAATGATAGTAGTGATCGTACCTATATTTTTTTCCATATGATTGTCCTTTTTATAGCGTTTATTTTATTCAAATTGTTTAGTCTAAAACATAATTATAAAACAGTCAACATTTGTGCATGCGCATAATAACCCTTTGCACAAAAAAACATCCCAATTTAAAATCAAAAGACTACTTAACACGCTTAACTTTTAGGTCAGCATTTAAATTGAATAATTTAATCAATTACAAAAGCAGTTAATCGTCAATTATTTCATTTCTAATGCATGATTCTGCGTTTCTATCGCAAATACTTTAACCATGTATATTCAATAAAATACAAACTAGAATTTGAGCGTATAAAATATACTATTTCTTCATATTATATGAATTAATATTGATATAATTACGGCAAGCGATGCGAAACGGTGACTAATTCGCACGATTTTTGTTTTTGGTCTAATCCATGCAAGAATTACACCAAGCACAATATCGATCACCATCAAACTCGCGGCAATTAGACCAGTGATACTTAATCCTTTATAGTTGAACATAATCAAAAAATGAGTAAGGATAAAGGCAATAATTAAAAGCCCCGCAATCTTGTGATATTTGCGTAAGAAAGGGAAGATCTTAATGAGCACTTTGTGCAATTTTGGGTGCTTTTTTAAATATAGATTATAATGAGAAAAAACGTATTTTACTAGATAAAAACTTACATTAAACATGAATGTTACGACAATAATTCCACCAGTTAGTTCTGCTAATTCTTCAGTCATATCCAATTTCCTCCTAAGAAATTTTTAATTCAGAATCAAGTATTTATTTCAATTTTGAGTTTGCTAATGCTTCTGTTTTTATTTCCTATCCAGTAAATCTAATATCTCATGAGGTGAATTTTTGACTAACACAGGTTCATTAAACAATAAACCCTTATCTCCAATATGCCCCCATTTTGCAAATACAAATGGAACATGTGCTTTCTTTGATGCTTCATAATCCCGCATTTCATCGCCGATAAAGAGTACTTCCTGAGCAGTTAAATGATGTTCAGTCAAAACTTTTTGGATCGTTCTATGTTTTTTGTTAAGTGTAACATTATCATAAATCTCAAGAAAATAATCCAACTCATGCCGTTTCAAGAATTCATAGATGTCATCATAAGCATTTGATGAGATAATAAACAGTTTAACCTCTTTTTCAGCAAGAGATCTAAGTGTATCCTTCAGCTCAATAAAAGGCTTTGCGTTCGTAATCAAAGATGATACGATTATCGCTGATTCCTTTTTGATTTTCGAAAAGTTCCACGGACGCATACCAAGTTTCCATGCATAATAAAATAGAGAACGAGATTTCAATGCGACCAGTTCTGTTGGATTCAAATCGGTTAGTTTAAATTCCTTTTTCAACCTAGTATAGATATGAATGGCGGCATCGCCCGTATCAGCGATGGTACCATTAAAATCAAAAAAGATAGCTTTTACACTCATAGTGGCAAATCTTTCTTATCAAATATAAAGATGCTGCTAATAAATGCTACAGCCGCTACACCGATCATGATACCAAATTTCCAAATGAAATTGACTGAGAGTTCACTGATGGATGCTGTATCGAAAAGCGAAATAATGGTCATGAAATTGAAAACCCGCATCTCTTTAACTCCGAATCCCATATTTACGAAGTTATCACTCCCGAAAAGACCCATGATTTTTGTTAGGAAAAAGAATACTGCGAGCCCTCCCCCAAGTGCTAATGAATGTCTTGACAGATTAAAAAGTGAGGATGCAAAAAACGCAATGCCAGCAATCGAAAGAATCGTAACCAGTCCTCCGATATTCATCAGTAAAACCTCTAGCACATCAACTTCGCCATAACCGATGTATTGTGAGACGACATCGAGCCCAAATAGAATTACATACATGCCTATAATCGAGCCAACCAGATAAACAATTTGCGTCACGATGACTTTCTTCCGCTTGATGGGTGATGAAAGAATATATGCCATTGAGCCTCGATCCACTTGATTAGCTACGAGTTTATTGCCCGTCACAACCACATACAAAATGGGCAGCAGCAATCCTGCCATGGTGTAAAACATGTCATGAATCGCCAGATTCAAATCCATGGTTCCAAGTTGTTCCAAGCGAGAGGGATCGATGCCGAAAGCTTGAAATAGCCCTGCGACTGTTAAGCCTGATCCTGACATATCGAGAGCAGCATAGTATTGAGCGAGTGTTAACTGATCGATCTCTGAACTACCGATTCCTGATTTCCCTACGATAACATTAATAATGACAAGCATAATTCCAACCCCCAGCGTGGTGACTAGCCACAACACCCAGTTGGCTTTGATAGATTGTTTAAGTAAAGAACGATTAATCATGATCTTTTTCCTCCTAATTTTGACTCAATGTGTTTTCTAAGATCATATTTGATCTCTGAGATATACTTCACTTTAAATCGATGAACATAATCGAAGATCTCATTGATCTCCTGATCATACATTTCAACGATGATCTGATTGTACTGTGGCCGATTGGTTTTAACAAATGGACATGTCTTTACAGCCCATTCGAAACCTTCTTTTGATGCAAAGCCTATCTTGAATGATTTTTGTTCATGATGCTTAATTTCGTCTAGTGAGGCAATGTCGACGACATGTCCTTTATCGAGTAATATATAGCGATCACACACCTGTTCAATCTCTTCATAAATGTGTGTTGCCATAATAATAGTTTTACCTTTTTTCTTCTCTTCTAAAATCAGATCGAGAAATGCTCGTCGCATCAATGGATCGAGCCCAGTTGTTGGCTCATCAAAAAATAGAATCGGCGAATCAGACATGAAAGCAGCCACAATTGCTGTTTTTTGTTTCATTCCCTTGCTCATGCGTTTGAGGTTGGCTGAAGTGTCCAATTTCAGTTTATGAGCCACATAATTCGCAATATCATAATTTTTCGAGCCCATTAATTCTAATTGTGCTTTAATGAACTCATTTCCGGTTGGATAATCAGGAAACGCAATCTCACCAGGAATATATCCAACCACTTTTTTAAGTTCCGAGCTGTCTTTCCATGCATCGAGACCATTGATGATTGCTTGCCCTTGATCCGGTTTGATAAATCCCATCAAATGTCTAATCGTCGTTGTTTTACCACTGCCATTTGCGCCTGTAATACCAATCACTTCGCCTTGTTTGATTTCAAAATTGAGATCAAATATACCTTTTCCTTCACCGAAATCTTTCGTCAATCCTTTTACATCGATTATTGTCATTTTATATCTCCAAACTCACGCTCTGTGATGTAATACTTCATGAAGTAGTCTTCCAGAGTAAACTTGTTTTCCTTAAAGTATTTCATTTTTCGGTTTTTGACGAACTCGATGAGTTCGTTGATTTTTGAATCGTCGATAGCAAGTTTCACCTGAAGTTTACCATCATCATATCGTTGAACTGAAAATGGCCCGTTTTTGACCTCTTGGTAATCACTTTCAGAAATAAATTCCATTTGATATGTTTTATTCGAATTGTGCTGAATGGAGGAAGTTTCAATCAGCGAAACAATTCGCCCATCTTTGATAATGGCTACCCGATCACAGGTCTCATCCACCTCACTGAAAATATGAGAGGAAAGGAAAATGGTTTTCCCTCGCTTTTTTTCGTTTTTGATGAAATCAAGAAATCGTCTTTGCATCAAGATATCGAGCCCGCTTGTGGGTTCGTCTAAAATCAATATCTTTGGATCATGCATGAAAGCAATGACGATTGCGAGTTTACGTTTGGTACCGAGTGTCATATGTTTAATCATGGGAGATGGATCTAATTCGAAAATATCTAGTAACTCTTCTAACCTCGATTTGTCATGCTGTTTATGTAGACCTTCGATCAAGCTGATGAGTTCGCTTCCCGTCAAAGCTTCAGGGAAGGCAATCTCACCAGGAATGTATCCGATATCTCGATTGATTTCATAATAATTCTCGCGTGTATTGACACCCAAAATCTTTGTTTCTCCACTATCGGGTTTTGAGAAACCTAATAGATGTCTAATTGTGGTCGTTTTCCCTGCTCCATTCGGGCCCAAAAAGCCGAATGCTTCTCCTTCAAATACCTCAAATGAGATATCGAAGACACCACGATTATAGCCATAGTCTTTTGTAAAATGAGTCACTTCAATTATTTTATTCATTTAGTCATTAACCTTCCAATCCTATTGTTTCAAAAGCACCATACATTTTTTTGAACTCTTCCACACAATTTTGTAACAAAATACGACCCTTTTGTGTCAATTCGTAGTACTTCCGACGTTTTCCTTGCACAACTTGATCTATCTTTAAAAGTATTCCATCCTCAATCATTTGTTGTAAAAACGGATAAATATAGGATGGCCCAGTGCGAAAACCAAGTTCTTCCATCTTGTTAATAATTGCAATGCCATAGTTAGGTGATTTTGATATGTACTTTAATATGGTCAATTCATATATACCCAACTGTATTTTGTTTCTCAATCTATCGATTAACATGGTGATCACTCCTTGTAAAATCATGATATCAATATTTTATATTATACCATGTGCTTTTGTTTTAACAATAATAAAATCAAATAACGACTTCCATTTGATGTCATAGGAATGGGTTCGATATATAATCCTTATAATCACATATAGAATTGATACGCTAGTTAATGAACTTAAACCAAATATTACAAAAAAAGAATTAGATCCTAATGAAATTGGGTGTGATAATTCCAGTGAAAGAAAGTTTCAATTTGAACCAGTTTAGATTGAAACCATATTAACTAATATTTAAAGTGTAATAATTACAATTAGAAAACTAAATTATATATTTTGAACATTGAATAATCTTATAAATTTGATATAATGTAAATAGTTTTTTTGTTTTAGTCCATTGTTTCTCATTGTAAAAAATTATCCATCCTTTAAATCATTAGTGAAATTAAAACGCACAAACATTTGATTATAAAACGAAATTTTAAATTACTAAAAAAATTAAGGAGAGTAAAATGCCTACAAAAAAAAACAGAAAAGTAACTTTATTTTATTCTATTTTAAGAATCTTAGTGATTCTTCTTTTCATAACCAGCGTTTTAGGAATCTTCATCGATGCCGATGATACTGATATTAGCAGAAATCTCTTCATTGCACTGCAATCCATAATTTTATTCACTCTTTCATTTACTCCTGTATTTATCGAAAGAAAATTTAAATTAGAAATCCCCAGTTTTATGAAAACGATCTTTTTACTATTCATAATTGCAGCGCTTTTGCTTGGAGAAGTGGCAGAGTTTTTCGTTAGAATCAGTTGGTGGGACGACATGCTGCATACCGTATCCGGATTTTTAGTTGCTATTATTAGCTTATCAATTCTTAGTTTCGCAACAAAAAGCCCAAATGGTATCTATTCTTTGAGACCTGTATTCATCGCCTTATTTGTTTTCTGTTTTGCTGTAAGTATTGAAGTTATTTGGGAACTTTTCGAATACGCTGTCGATAGCCTCTTTCCACCGTCTAACATGTTAAGAACCGTCGATTCTGTGACACTGATTCCTTTAGAAGGGCTGGATGCCGTAAAAGATACAATTCATGACCTTTCTTTGACAGTGTTAAGTGCATTAGCCGTAAGTGTACTAGCGTATTTTGATTCAAAGAATAAATTCCATATTTTCAATAAATGGTTCATTTCTCAAAAAAATATTAACAAATAGTCATTTTAAAACAAACCTTGTCAAATTCATCACATACTCTATAAATAAAAGCTATATACCTATTGGATTCATTATTTTCAATTTCCCCTTAGGTTCAAATAGCTTTTTTATTATTTTCTGAACCGCTTTCCTAAAGTTATATTTTTAATTAGCAGCAAATTTTCTTAATTATATGAAAAAAGAAAGAAAGCAAATAATTTCAGATATTAATTAAAAATTGCCCTTGAACCATTATTTGATTTTTAACCTATTATAGCAAGATAATTTTTCAATTTAATTATTCTACAGATAAAGACAATATCATGAGTGATAAAAAATTTAAAGAAAGTTTTTAGATTAATATATCAGTTCTTGTTTATCATTTCATTCAGCGTTTTCTGAATGCCTTCTTCCTCAATTAAGATATCATTTAGCACTTTGTAGTTTCTTACATATCTAAAAACACGTGGATTAACTTTTTGAGATTTTGGAAATGTGTTTTCTGGATTCCGCATAGAAAAAAACAAATTATCCATAACGACATCTTGTAGTTTGTTGTCTAAGACATATGTTGGTTCGTCACTTAACAAATGCGACCCAAAATAAGCGTTTTTATCTGCTTTTAAACCAAACATTTCAATGATTGTTCTATGAATATCCATTTGCCCTCTAACCAAGTCTTGTTTCCCCTTTATTAATCCTTCTTTAATTGAGTAACCATTTTTCGTAATTGTTTTATCACCCGGTACATAAAGGAAACCTACAATTTGCAATAATTTTCTTCTTTCTTCGATTGCAGTCATACCATTTTCGAACAATTTTGCAATGTCACCGTTCTTAATACCACAACCATGATCACCATAAAATAGATAAACGGTATTACTATCCGTTTCTAAATTATTGTTTTCATCAAGAAAGATTCTTTTTATTATATTATCGTAATAATCAGAAAAACGTAGATACTTTTTTGTAATCTCTTTTATACGGTAATCTGTAGACATATATGGTTTATTTGTGTCGGGATAAAATTCAAAAGGGATATGTGGCATCATCGTTATCGGATATAAGAACATAGGTTGTTTTGCATTTTTCAATTTGGTTTTAACCATATCAAACAATTGATAATCACTAGCCCACGGGCTTATGTGATGTTTTCCTTTTTGATATTCATAGTCATACAGCTCTATTAATCCTTTGTAATCATGGTGTTTTTTATCCTTAAAACTTTCTAATGAATGGAAATGATTAAATCCCATAATTTCAGGATAAGCGTGTTCTCTATTGTAAAATTCTTTGCTATCACCATGAATAGCCTCAGTGTAATAACCATGTTCTCGAAAATATTTAGGTAGGGTCGTCAAATCTTTACAGTCTGTATATAGTTTTTTCTTTAGGTCGTAGTTAGACCAATATAAAGAGTTATAACCTGTTGGAAATAATCCAGTTAAGGTTGTAATTTCAGCGTCCGAGCTGACTCCGACACCTACACTCGTATAAAGTTCGGTAAAGTCTACACTTTCTTCTAATATTGTCCTGATAAAAGGAAAGTGATTTTTTAATAATGGAATATCTAATAAAAACCTGTTCATGGATTCCATTTGTACTAATACAAGATTTTTTCCAGCTAATATACCAGATAAAGACTGACCATTGGCAAGTGAAGAAGCATCAATTTTGATGTCTTTCGATAAATTAGATATACTTAATTCATTACTATAAACTTTCTTGTTTATAAAATTATTATAGTATTTTTGATTTTTATTAAATTCTTTATAATCAGTTAACAGTTCGTTTTTGTGTTTCTTCTTTTGTTTGATAATTCGATTCGGAATGGATGAAAATCTAAATAAGCTAGATAGATAAAATGGATATATTCCTAGATTTTGTATACTATAAACACTCTTGACCGCTTTGATAGTCAAGCTGTTTCTATACATTCTTTCATAATCCATATAACAAATTACTATCAATATCAGAAAAAGTGAAATACCAAGGATAATCGTCAGATTATTTATAGGTATAAATACATCAATTAAATACGATTTGCCTAATGATACTAATATGAATAATAGTACAAAAAAAGGAGTAAATAAGATAATGCGAAAATAGAGAATCAAATCTTTGAAAATTTCTTGTGGTAATCCTTTTGAAATTTCTTTTGTAGGGTTTTTGAATATTTCTAAACTATCTTTCGTAAAAAAACTGCCAAAATAAAGATTAAAGATGCCATTTACTACAAGCAATGAATTTATTATGCCTGTTAAAATTATTAGTATAGATAGATACCAATACAAGTTTTTTGTGAAAAGTAAAACAACAAACCCAATTATATTTAGAGTAAATACGTTTCCCAATATTGAGTTAATTTCACCTTTGACAGTATGTTTAAAAGGCACTAAATATTTATTGAGTCTTTTGTGCGTAATAATAAATGCATTAATTGTATTTAATATGATGTAAACTAGGTATACCAAAATCATTTCTTTTGTCATTTTATCACCTTGAATCTAAAGCATTATTTTAGGTATGTTGAAGTGATTCCATTTTTTGTGAAATCTCGGTTATAAAAAACTGCACTTAAGGAGTCTTTATACCTAAAATTTGTGCAGCATAATTAGTGCCATTGATTGCTACTTCGTAATTATCCATGATGTTTTCCCCTTAGATATCCTCTTAAGTAAAATTATATCATATCTGCTTAATTATAAAAATGAGAAAAACCAAAAAGGCTACCTGCTTCTCTACCGGTAGACCTTTCTTTATTTTGTTTTTACATCAATACCATTATATAACTTGAATGTAATACTCGAGTCTCTGTGAACCGTTGCCCCGTCTACTAACAACATCCAAATACGCTCATTCCACTGATCAAGCTTAACTTCTGACTCTGATAGGTTTTTTATAAAAGCTTTCATTATAAGTGCTTGCCCTTGCTTTTCATTTCTTTCGTTTATTAAGTCTGCGTGTTTGATTTTAAGTTTGTCATATCGATTGGATAACTCTTCATACTTTTTATTGCAATCTTCTAAAGCTATGTCGGTTTTTGAATTTTCCTTAACAAGTCTACTCACAATTTCTGAAGTTACCATGATCTCATCTTCAATTTTAGTGATTTCCGAATCAATCTTGGTAGTGTCAGTTAGTAGTTTAATGACATCCATTGTATCCTTAATCACTCGTTTTCTATCTTTTGCCATTACATTATATGCTTGAATGAACTTAAGTTTTATGTCATCTTCCTTTAGATGAGGTGTTTTGCATTTGTCTTTTCCTTTGTGGAACTTGTTGTTGCATTGGTAAACAAAACGTTCGTATTTGGTATTCGTATGCCATTTCTTTTTACCATAGAAACTCCCACAATCTTCACATATAAGCTTTGATGCGAAAACATCCGATGAAGAATAGTGAGCACCTAGTTTATTACGTCGTTCAATTTCAATTTGAACTTGCTCCCATGTATCTCTATCTATAATGGCTGGATGATTGTTTTCTACATAGTACTGTGGTATCTGACCTGTATTTATTACTTTGGTGTGATCTAGATAATTTACTGTGTATGTTTTTTGAAGTAGTGCATCACCTTTATACTTTTCATTAGTAAGAATCGATGTCACCACATTTGTTTGCCATTTCGTTGATTTACCACTTGGCGTTTTAATGTGTTGTGATTTCAGATACTTTGCTATGCCTGTTGGTGTTTGACCTTCAACAAGATACATTCGATAAATCATCCTAACAATCTCAGCTTGGTCTTCATCAATTACAATCTTGTCATCTTCCTTCTTGTATCCCAAGAACCTTTTATATGCAAACGATACCTTTC